>Ga0247834_1000116_pt1 | contig 139952 bp, 95 predicted proteins | sample LaCruzMarch2015__8_FD_187118 | JGI IMG/M metagenome (GOLD analysis project Ga0247834, IMG submission 187118) | Freshwater microbial communities from meromictic Lake La Cruz, Castile-La Mancha, Spain - LaCruzMarch2015_12m | ecosystem: Environmental > Aquatic > Freshwater > Lake | place: Spain...
ATTTGTACTGGAGCGGGCAGTTTTCGTAGAGCAGGATGTGCGAGGTGAAAGCGTACTCGTGTTTGAGGTTGACGGGTTTCACGTCGTCGAGCCGGAGTTGGCCATAATCGAATACCGGGTCGCGCCAGGAGGGCAGCGGGGCGTACACCGGTTCGAAGTATTTGGACGGGCAGCGGCCCAGGCCTCTTCCCTCCCGTTCGTGGGCCGTGAGCACCAGCAGGTTCTGTGGCCGGGAGAAAGCGGTGTAGTTGAGCCGCCAGAAATCGTAGTTTTTGACCTGCTCAATGGGTTCGAAGGGCGGTTTGTGGTAGTATTTGCGTTCCAGCAGTTCATCGATGTCGTCGTATTGTTTGCGCGGCACCCCGTTGAGTGAGCCGACGAAGGCGATGGGAAACTCCAGGCCTTTGGACTGGTGTATGGTCATAAACGACACGCAGCCCGAAGGAGCGTACTCGTCGTAGTCTTCGAACTCCTCGATACCGCCGTCGATCATAAAGCGCAGGAAGGTGTTGAACAGGTTTTGAAGGTTTTTCTGAAGATATTTGGGCGCCAGCACACTGATGTTGTACAGGTACTCGAACTTGAACAACAGGCGCGTGAGCATGGCGATGTTGTACGCTGACCGCAGGTCGGTCTTGTGGCCGTTCAGGTCGACGGCGAGGTATCGGGCAAAGAGGGGGAACTCCAACAGTTGATAGAGCAGGGCCGCGAAGGCGTAGGTCGTAGCTTTTTCGGGGGCAATGTGTGCGCGGGCGCGGCGCTGACACCACTTGATCAGGTCGGCGTGTTGCGCGGGGTCTGCGCGCAGCGCTTCGGCAAAACGGTTTTTCCAGGCTTCGTATTTTTCCCAGACGGGCAGGAATGCGTCTTCCTTCCACTTCAGGTCTTCGAACAGCGTGGGAAAGATAAAAACCAGCGCACCGAGCATCATTTGCACTTCTTCCCGTTCGAAGAACAGGGCCGAGCGCGGGGAAAAGACCCGGATGCTGTTCACTTCGAGAAACTGTGCCAAGGCGATGACCTGTTCGTTTTTGACCGATTTGAACAGGAAAGCAATCTGGTTGTGGTCTTGCAGGATTCCGTTTCCTTCGAGGTGGCGGATGAAGGCCAATACATCGCGGCAATAGTCATCGTGCAGGCCCTGCGCGCTCACTTTCACCACAGCGGGATATTGGCCAAATTCGGCTTCGCGGGACTGGATGATCTTGTTGTAGCGGAAGGCTTCGCCGTCGTGGGTCCAGTCCAGTTGCTGCATCCATCGGTTGTAGAAATCGACGATGCCGGGGTGCGAGCGGAAGTTGGTGGTGAGGGTGACGCGGCGACAGGCGCCTGCCGGGAAGTTTTGTTCGAATTGGAGGATATTGCGGATGGTAGCGCCGCGGAATCGGTAGAGGCCCTGGTCGTCGTCGCCTACGACACAGAGATTGTGGTTGCGGTTGGCGAGCAGGAGCAGTATTTTTTCCTGCACGGTGTTGGTGTCCTGGTACTCATCCACCATAAAGAACAGGATTTTGCCCTGTATTTTGGCAAGCACGGCGGGGTTGTTTTCGAGCAGGTGCAGGCACTCGGTCTGGATAGTGGAAAAGTCGAGCGCGTTTTCGTCGGCGAGTTGCTGCGCGTATATTTTATAACATTCGCCGATGGCCCTGATTTCTGCCTCTTCAGCCTGGCACAGCACTTCCGGGTCGAGGCATTCTTCGCTGACTTTGTTGAGGTAATAGATCAGGTTCTTGACCTTGTCCCAGGCGGAGATTTTTCCTTCGCCAAGAATAAGTTCGCTGTTTTCGACGGCTGAATAAGCCTGCAGGTTTCGGAAGAGGAAGAACTTTTGGTCGAAGTCGTCGAGCAGGCGGTAGTTGCGCCGCAACCGGGAGTATTCGCGGTTTTCCTCGATAAATCGCAGGAAAATGGAGTGCAGGGTGCCGAGGTACATCTCGTGCAGGTTCACCCGAATGCTTTCACGAAGCAGGCGGTTGGATACGCGGGTTATGAGTTCTTTTGCTGCTTTTTCGGTGAATGTTGCCACCATCAATGATTCTGCTGGATATCCCTGGCGTACGAGTTGGACGATACGTTCTACCAGCGTGTAGGTCTTCCCCGAACCGGGGCCAGCAATGATCAGCAACGGACCATGGATGTGGTTTATGGCTATCTGTCGTTGGAATTGATCCTGCGGAGCTGTCATTGATGTAGTTTTATGGTCTATTTTCAATTTAATTTTTTAAACTATGAGCTGTATGCTGGCTTGATAAATGAAAAAAACGCCTCGCAAAGTACTTTACACCTCCCCATCTACTCGGCAATATTACATCAACTTATGGTGCCAACCACATGAAACGCGCTTTCAGATCACGTAACATGGTAAAGGTATCTACAAATTTTACACCAAACTCAGCGCACACGTTTGGAATCGGGATTTTCCGCTTGATATTCGGGTTTAAAATCTCATGCGTTACAATGGTAAAGCCTTCAGTTGACGCTTGTGCGATAAGCCAGGTATCGGCAACGGCAGCGAATTCCGCTTTTGCTTCCGGTTTGAAGTCAGTTCCTTGCGCCCAATTGATCAATTTTCCGAATTTGATCGCTGTCTCCTGGCGAGCAGTGGAAAGGAAGAACTCCTTTGGCAGATCGTTATTAACCCAATCGGCCAATACGTCGTTGTTCATATTGATCTCCTTTTCGACCCGGTCAATACTGAACACCCGGCCTTCCCGGTGAGCATTTTCAATAAATTGCCAAAATCCGGGACAAAAGTCAAACGCATAGTACCGGCGGTGTGCTTCCACCAAAATGTTCGTATCCAACAGATAGGTTTCCTGGGGTATTGTCATTTGCTTAATCCTTGAATTTGGCCGACAAATTTATCAAAAGTGGCACCATACATATTGGTCAACTGATAAGCGTCTTGGTATTCCAGGCGACCGTCCTTGACAGCCTGTGCCACTGCATTGCCGAATAATCTGCCAACCCGCACCAGTTGCGTGTTCCAGAAGTGGCCACCGGATCGGTGCGGTTTTACCAGTCTACGCTTGTCTATAGCATACTTTTTATAAAAATCCTTAAACGTTTCTGCCGTAATCAATCCAAGATCAAGCGATCTTCGGGCAATAACCAAAGTACCGACTTTGAATGTCCGAGCCAATTCCTGAAACGGGTCTTTCGAAGTCTCCACTTTCGGCCATAGTTGGAGCAACTCGCTTGCCGGTACGAGGAACTCGGCAGCGGTTTCGTTGCAGAATCGTTCAATCGCATTTTCTGTTGGTCGCAGGTCGTCGGTAAAATGGGAAACGCCTGTTCGGCCTAACCACACATGCACCAGTTCATGGGCCAGGGTGAACATCTTCCCTACTTCAAAATCGCTGCCATTCACAAAAATAAGGGGCGCCCAATCGTCCACCAGTGCAAATCCACGAAATTCCTGCGAATTGAGCTTGCGCTTTGTATTGTTGCCGACTACACCGTTAATTACAGTGATGATCCTGGCTTCTTCCGTTTTTTTGCGTAGCACCACGATGGCATCCCGCCAAGTGCCGATTCGGGAAGCCCAACGTATGTCAAGACCGAGGGTATTGCGTATATCATCTGCCACGGATGCAGGCGTGTGGTTGAGGGAGGCACTACCTACAAAAGGCAAAGGCTCTTCTCCTTCTTCCTGCATATACTCCCGCATCCAGTTTTGCCGGCGTTGCATGTCCTCTATCGTTTCCAGAAGATCAGGACTTGGATGTTGCACTTTCTCGTTGCCAACCGTGCGGAAGTCGGGTATAGGCAACTCATCGCGGGGCGGTTCATCCAGGTATAAAAAACCTTCCGGGGTATTGGTGGCACGGGCTAAGGCTATAATTTTCGAAAACTTGATTTCCCCTGTCTTTTCCCAGGATACTACCGCTTCTTCCTCAACCTTCAACTTTTTGGCCAATACTTCCAGGTCTAAGCCTCTGCGTTCACGGGCCCAGCGCAATACAGCCGGCTGTAGGGTCAAATTGAAAGGGGTCATGTAAAGGAAAGCTCTTACTTATAACGAAAATTGATCACCTCATGTTCCGTTGGGTTGCAAAAATAATCCCTTTATTTCATTCTACCTAAAGAAACCTTTACAATTCCGCAAAACCCTCCAATCGCCGAAAGGCAATCCCAAAGGTCACTTTCAGCGTCAACAACACTATACATTTTGAGGAGTACAATAAGTAGGTTTGTTTCTCAACTCAAATTTAAACCGACCGGCTCATTTTTCGTACTAATTTTCCTTCTGATCGGTGGATTCATGAAACAAAGCCATTTTCTGACAAAACTCGCTAAATGTGAAACCTCATACCCAATTCGTCCTGTGAGTATATTCGTAGGACGAAAGTTCACTAAAGTATGGCTTCTTACTCGTACTGCGACTGTGGTTACAGGACGAGTTTTAAATTAAACACCCTGCAACAAAGCATGCCCCCCAACATCCGTTTAAAAAGCATAGTGCATGTTTAAAGCTTTTTCTACCTTTGATATCAAATTGACAAACCCAAGACGATGCGCCATTTAGTACCCTTTTTGCTTCTCCTCTGCACCTTTTCGGTCAATGCTCAAAACAACGACTGGCCCCGCTCCTTCACCACCCCTGAAGGCTACACCATCACCATTTTTCAGCCACAGGCTGAATCCCTGGAGGGCAACCTGCTCCAGTCTCGCGCCGCATTTTCGGTGCAGGAACCCGGAAAAACAGATCCCTACTACGGGGCCATGTGGGGCGAATCAAAGCTGCTGACCAACCGCGACAACAGAACCTACACCCTGGAAAGCGTGACGGCATCGCGTGTGCGGCTTCCGGAAGTGGCAGACGAAGCCAAATTGCAAGCCATCAAAACCGCCGTAGAGCAGGAAGTGCCCAAATGGGAATTGAGCGGTTCTTTGGAAGATTTATTGGCAGCCGTTGAACAAAGCAAAGGCGAACAACGCCAGTCGGATCAACTCGGCACCACCCCTCCTAAAATCTTTTACGCCGAAAAACCCAGCATGCTGGTGGTCATTGACGGGGCACCCAAAACAATAGACGACAAAGAACTCGGCGTGCAGCGTGTGGCCAACTGTCCAAACCTCATTGTGAAACCATCCGACGGCAATTATTACTTGTACGGTGGCGGTTTTTGGTATCAATCTTCCAATGCGACAGGCCCCTATGCATACATTAAAAAGGCTCCCAAAAGCCTGTCAAAGGTGGAAAAAATGATTGCCGAGACAGAGAAGGAAGAAAAAAATGCCGAACAGCCCAAGCTGAGCGCTCCACCTGAAATTGTCATCAGCACCGAACCTGCCGAAATCATCATCACCGAGGGGAAACCCGAAATGGCCGCCGTTCAAGGTACCGGTTTGCTGTACGTGAAAAATACGGAAAATGAACTGTTTATGGATGTGGACGCCCAGCAGTACTACGTGTTGCTAAGCGGGCGCTGGTACCGGTCTGCCTCGCTGCAGGGTGGCTGGGTTTATGTGGCCTCCGACAAGCTGCCCACCGATTTTTCCCTGATTCCCGAAGGCTCGGAAAAAGACGCCGTGCTGGCCAACGTGGCCGGTACCCGCGCTGCGGTAGACGCCATCATGGACGCCCAGGTGCCTCAAACAGCCAAAGTGGATCGGAAAAACGCCACTGCCAATGTGGTGTACGACGGTCAGGCGCAATTTGAAGCCGTGGAAAACACCCAGCTGCAGTACGCCGTCAACACTTCTTCTTCGGTTATTCGAGACGGCAATTCGTATTACACGGTGGAAAACGGCGTCTGGTTTGTGTCCAACAGCCCCAACGGCCCCTGGCAGGTGGCTACCGTGCGGCCACAGGGCATCGAGAACACCTCGCCCAACTCGCCGGTGTACAACACCAAGTTTGTATACATATACGACGTAACGCCGGACTACATTTACATGGGCTATACGCCCGGGTACCTGGGTACATACGTGTACGGGCCCACCATTGTGTATGGCACCGGCTTTTACTACCGCCCCTGGTACGGCTCGTGGTACTACCCGCGCCCATGCACCTGGGGTTTCAACATGAACTACAACCCGTGGACCGGCTGGAGCTTTGGCTTCAGTTATGGCTGGGGCTGGTATCGGCCATGGGGTTGGGGTGGCTACTATGGCGGCTACCACGGCGGCTGCTGGGGCCCGCCAAGCTATCGTCCTCCATACTGGCAATACCACAACCACCCGCATTACGGCCCGCGCGGCCCGGGGGTTAACATCAACAACAACATCAACGTTAACCACACCAACAACATTTACAACAACCGGAAAGACGTGGTCACCAAAGACCGCCGTCCTACCCCCACCACCCGCCCGTCTACCCAACCTGGAACACAGCCCGGTCGCCAGCCCGGAACCAACCCGTCGACGAAACCAGCGCCGAGGCCCACTGAACCGTCTACGAAGCCCAGCACGCGCCCAACAACACCCAGTACCAAACCGACGACACCCAGCACGCGCCCGACAACACCGAGCACACGGCCGGGCAACATTTACAGCGACCGGGAAGGCAACATTTACCAGAAAGACGCCACCAACGGCAACTGGCAAACCCGCGATCAAAACCAATGGAAACCGGCGCCCAGCAACAAGGCCCAAACCATGGAACGCGATCAAATGAACCAGAACCGCTCCAACACCCGACAGCAGAATTTCCAGGGATCAAATCAAGGCGCCAACATGGGCAAGAGCTATAGCCGACCCTCAACGGGCGGAAGCCGTCCGGCACCGAGGCCTGCACCCCGCGGACGCGGATAAACAACAGACCATTGGAGACACAAGCTTTGGCGCTGCTCCTCATGACCTGGAGTGTGAAGGCGCTCATTTTCGGGTTGGGCCTGAATGTGCGGTTTCGGGAGTTGTTCCACCTTTGGGCCCACCCGGCCAAGTTGGTCAAGGCATTTTTAGCCATGTTTGTGCTGGTGCCCCTTGTGGCCCTGGCCATCGGTTATTTTTTGCCGGTTTCGCCAACGGTACAATTGCTGTTGCTGGTGCTCACCATTTGCGCAGGCGCCCCGGCCCTGCCCAACAAGCTGATGAAAGCGGGCGGCGATCAGGCGTATGTGTACAGTTTGCTGGTGAATGCGTCGTTGATATCCATTTTCATCATCCCTTTTGCGGCAAGTTACATAGGCGAGTGGTGGGCTAAAGAATCGGACGAGGTCATCACGACCGCATTGGTGGGCCAAACCGTGGCGCTCTCTTTTGTATTGCCGCTTTGCCTCGGCATACTGGTGCAGTACTGGTTTCCGGCGGTAGCCGACAGGTTGTCGGAACCCATCATCAGCGTGTTTGGCGCCATCCTGTTGGTGCTGGCCTTGATCATGATTGTGGTTGTTTTTCCCAAGCTGGCGGCATTAAAGACCATTGATTTTGTGGCTATTGCGCTATTTGCCCTCATCTCCCTTGCTGTCGGGTTTGCGCTGGGCGGGCCCGAGTTGGACGACCGTTTTTCACTGGCGTTGTCCAGTGCCGTAAGGCATGTGGGCCTGTCGCTCATCATTACCCTGCAATATTTCCCCAAAAGCCAGTTGTTGCCAGCGTTGCTGGCCTATCTGTTGGTGGTGCAGTTGGTGGTGGCGGCGTTCAGTTTTTGGTATAAGCAACTGAATCTATGGTCAGGTAAATGAATTCATAGAAGGCGTTTTTTCGGGGACTATGATGGATAGTTTAGGACAAACCATAAATATTGACGGGGCATACCGTGCCATTCGAAAGCAGTAACCAGGATATTCCAAGTCGTCTGATATTTTAACATTAAACACCCAACTCCGCACTCCACTACGCCCTATTCGTCAAACGTCACCTCCACCAGCCCGCTCGTGGGTTTGGCCTGACAAGTGAGGCAATACCCCGCTTTTACCTCTTCAGGGTCAAGGGCGAAGCACACCTCCATGTGCACCGTGCCGTGCAGCACCTTCGCCATGCAGGTGGAGCAGGCACCGGCGGTGCAGGAGTAAGGCGGATCGTATTTTTCCTTCACCAACACGTCGAGTATAGTGGCTCCGTCGGGCACGCGGGTTTCGATGCGGCGGCCCTTAAGCGTCACCACCAGGCGGGCACCTTCGCCGCTGTCGGCATCGCTGATGTTCTCACCCGGTGCTTGAAGGGCATTGGCGAAGTGCTCGGTGTATATTTGCCCGGCGGCGATGCCCCGACCCAGGAGGGACACCTTCACCACGTCGGGCATGTTGTCGGGGCCGCACACGAAATACACACAGTCGTCGGCGGGGGTGTGTGGCGGATTGTCGTCCAAAAACGCGGGCACCCGACGGCCATCGATGCGGCCAATTTTGCCTTGCCAGTTGACGCTGTGTTTTTTCAAAAGCCCAAACAAACCGCCACTCTGGGTTTCGGTCTTGGGTTTGCTGAGGATGTGTTCTACGTGCAGTTGGCCTGCGTAGCGTTCGGTGAGCCGGTCGAGTTCATCGCGGAAAATGATGTTGTCTTCCGAGCGGCTGCCGTACAACAGGAACACGCTGCTCATGGGCTCGCCTTCCAGCACGGTGCGCAGGATAGACATGAGCGGGGTGATGCCACTGCCCGAGCCAAACAAGTAATACGTACGGCGTTTTTCAGGGTTCAGGGGCACAAAAAACCGGCCATCAGGCGGAGCTACGGGCAGCACGTCGCCGGTTTGCAGTTGATCGTGCAAGTATCCCGACATGCGGCCACCCTGCACTTTTTTGACCGTGACCGCCAGCTGCGCGTCCAATGGACTGGAAGACATGGAGTACGAGCGCCGCAGTTCGTGGCCATCGAGTTCCATTTTCAAGGTAATGTACTGTCCCTGCTGATACGCAAAGATTTCGCGCAGTTCCGCCGGTACTTCCAGCGTAAATGTTTTGGCATCGGGGGTTTCTGCCGTTATTTGCGTAACTTTGAGGGGGTAAAACTCCATGCGGGTCGTCTTGATTGATCGAAACAAAGTATGCCGGGAAACAAAGGCCGCCCGTTTTTGGTTGCAAGTAACCCCAATTCAATTGTAACATACTTGTTTGCTTTTGACATGAAAGACTTGAAATACTGCGCTGCCTACCTGCTGCCCATCAGCGCGGCGCTGGCCCTCACGCTGCCCGGCCCCTGGCGCTGGGCCACGGTCATCCTCGCCTTTGGCATCCTGCCCATAATGGAGTTGTGGTCGCCTGCCTCGGCCCATAACCCCGTACCCGACGAAGAAGACCAGCGCAGCGGTTTGTGGTTTTTTGACGCCCTGCTGTACCTCAATTTGCCGGTGGTGTACGCCACCTTGGTGGCTTACCTGTTGGTGGCTACGGGCGTGGTCATGCCGTTTGTCGACCTGTTGGGACTCACCCTGAGCGTGGGCATTGTGCTGGGTGCCAATGGCATCAATGTAGCGCACGAGTTGGGGCACCGCGTACACCCCGCCGAACAGTTTTGGGCCAAACTCTTGCTGCTGCCCACCCTGTACCAGCATTTTTTCATTGAGCACAACCGCGGACACCACAAGTACGTGGCCACGCCCCAAGACCCCGCCACTGCACGCCGCAACGAATGGCTGTATACCTTTTGGCTGCGCTCGGTGAGCCAAAGCTGGCTGGGTGCCTGGCACCTCGAACACCAGCGCCTGACCGCAGCGCACCTCCCAGTGTGGAGCCGCCACAACGAAATGCTGCGTTTCACCGCCGCCCAAGTGGTGTACCTCGGCTCCATCACCTGGTTGTTGGGGCTGCCGGGCCTGTTGGCTGCTTTGGCCGTCGGTGTCGTGTCGTTTTTGCTGCTCGAAACCATCAACTACATCGAGCATTACGGCCTGTTGCGCCGCCAGCTGTCCAGCGGCCGCTACGAACCCGTGAACCCGACGCACTCCTGGAACAGCGACCACGAGTTGGGCCGCATTTTCCTGTACGAACTCACCCGCCACAGCGATCACCATTACAAGGCCACCCGCAAGTACCAGATATTGCGCCACCTGGACGAAAGTCCGCAGCTCCCGTTCGGATACCCCACGTGCATGCTCATCGCGGTTTTGCCGCCGTTGTGGTTCCGACTGATGAACCCGATTTTGGACCAACAGGACGCCCACCGCCCACATGCAGCTGCTTAAAATAAACGAGGCCCTGAACGCATACGCGCAATGGCTCAACGGCCTGAAAGACCACCCGGAAGCATACTGGTGGGAAACCGTGCAGGGGTTTCAGGCCAACTGGAACCCGGAAGCCGCTGACCCCGTGACCATGTTTGAACGGGCCATCGACAACAGCGTGACCCGGCGGCCCTGGCAAACGGAAAACTGGTACCCCAAACGCATGATGACCCTGTTTTGGCAAACGGAGCCGCAAACCGTGCGCTGGATGTTCGAAGACCTGTTCAACGAAACCAAAGACCCGGAAGCGCGCATCGGCCGATTCCTGTTTGGATGCGATACCTTGTTGGCTGATTACCGCCGCGCCCACCCCACCAAAATAGAGAATAACCACTACCACGACGACTACCGCATGATCGGTCTGTACCTCGCCTTGCGTTACCCGGAGGCGTATGCCCCATACGATTTCGAGGCGTTCCAACACACCATGGCCTATCTGAATGCACGCGATCAACCCCGGCAAAACGACCTGCCCCGCTACAACAAGGTCATGCGCACCCTGCAAACATTTATCGACAAAGAACCGCTGGTTGCATCAGCATTCACCCGCCTGCTGAATACCCGCGTGCACTACACCGGCAAATCGGTGTTGCCTGCGGCGGATTTGTGCCGGTTTATCCACCACAACCTGGCGTAATACGCCTTACTGCGCCCCGCCATACCGCAACAACACCAACCGCAATTTATTTCGGAACTCTGAAGGGATCAGGCATTCTTCGGTGTTGAGTTGCAGGGCGTCGCGGAACCGCAGGCGCATGCCCTGGCCCACGGTGTTCAGCACGCTGTTGCGGTCAAATTCGCCCACCGGGCTCACCACGTACTCGCTGCACGTGTTCTCATACCGTATTTCGTCGTTGAACAGAAAACTGAGCCTGTCGGGGCGCTGAAATAAATAATAGGACGAAAAAATGCCGTCGTCGTCCTGCGAGTATTGTTTTTTGTGCAGCACGGTTTTCCAGTCAGATTTTCCATCGGGCTGAAAAGCGATGAGGAAGAGGTCGTCGTAGTAGTAATCCACAATCATGTTCATGCCGTCGCGCCAGATGCCCCTTCCGGTGGTGGCGCCGCGTTGTATTTCGTGGAAACGTTCGCAGATGAGCACCAGTCCGCCGTCCATGCGGGGTATCAAGTGCTGTACCGACGCATCGGTCACGCCTTTGGTATCGTCATCGGTGTCGCGGCGGCGCAAAATGGACAAGAACTGGTCATCAAACTGTTCGTAATTCAAAACTTGTTTTGAGGTTGCCGGGTCATAACTGAGGTAAAATGCGCCATGTATGCGTTCCCTGTTTTTTTCACCAAACAAACCGGCACCCACCACACGGTGCTGCCCGTTGTCGTACATAAATTTAACGTCGCGGGTAAAACTTTCCGGCAAACTGATGGTGGCGCTCTGGTTGCGGTTGCTCCGGCCCATTTCGGTCAGGTACATGCTGTGCTCGTTGAGCCTCGACTTGCGGTTGTTCATTTCCGAAAAAATAAAAAATTCGCCCTGATTGCCCACTACAATCCCCCTGACATTGACAAAATCAAACTCCTCCCGCAGGGCCAGCACCTCGTCCCAAATCACTGTCATTTTGTCAATGTGGAAACATGTGGCTTCCAATGTGCTGGCCTCCGTACGGTTGTACACCACAAAACAATTGCGGTCGTCGCTGCGCACATAATTCAACAGCGGAGGCGAGAAAAAGCGCTCCCCGTAATCCTTCATCATCATCGAATCAATGAGGTTGGCACCCGGATCGTACTTGTGTACCCGCAATTGAATGCGGTTGCGCACTTTGGTTTTGAAAATGACGGAAAAGTCGTTCCGGCCCGGTACCACGGCCAATATCTGCAAGTCGCGCTTTTCCAAATCTTCCAATTTTTTGCTCCACGACAAGCGCATTTGCGCATCAAACGCCTGCACCTCAAATTCTTCGTATTTGTCGCGAAACAACAAAATGCGGTCGCGCAAACGCCCGATCAACTCGTAGCCATAATCGTTGCGTATGCTCAGGGGGTCAGATATCATGACTGTTTGGGCGGAGGCCAACTGACCAAACAGGCATAAAATCAGGAAAGCGTAGCGGAATTGTTGTCGCATGTGTTGTATGTCTATTGCAGTGGAACGAATCCTGTTCATAACGACAAAAAAGGAGTAATTTTGTTATCTTTGTACTTCTTTTTTAAAAAATGCACATTTACATCCTCCACGGACCCAACCTCAACCTCCTCGGCCAACGGGAACCGGAGGTGTACGGACACCGAACTTTTGATTCGTTCCTCTTGGAGTTGCAAACAGATTTTCCGCAATTCGACATCACCCTTTTTCAAAGTAACCACGAAGGCGCACTCATCGACAAGCTCCACGAAATCGGGTTTTCGGTACACGGCATCATCCTCAACGCGGGCGCCTACACGCACACGTCCATTGCGCTGGCCGACGCGGTGGCTGCCATCACTACCCCTGTGGTGGAGGTACACATCAGTAATGTGTACGCCCGCGAGCCGTTCAGACAGCATTCCTACACGGCGCCGCATTGCCGGGGTGTCATCAGCGGATTTGGGCTGGAGGGATACCGGCTGGCGGTGCAGTTTTTTGAGCGCGTTTAGCGATTGAATGAAGGTTTGGTGCATGGGGAGACATAAGAGATTTGAGGTGCCGATTGGCCTCTTCCGCGCCAACCCGCATTTTTCCATAACTTCGCCTCCATGAAAAAGTTGCCCATCGGCGTGCAGGACTTTGGCGCGCTCATTGACGACGGTTACCTGTACGTGGACAAAACCGAACAATTGCACCGTCTGTTGCAGGCGGGTAAATACCTGTTTCTTTCACGTCCGCGCCGATTTGGCAAATCGCTGCTGCTCAGCACCATCAAGGCGGTTTTTGAAGGCCATCAACATTTGTTCAAGGGCCTGTGGATAGAGGACAAGATCTCGTGGCAACAATACCCGGTCATTTACATCGATTTTAACCGCATGAATTACCGCACCAATTCATTGGAGACTGAATTGGACGCCGAAATAGATCGAAATGCCCATCGAAACGGCATTCAACTGCACGCTACAGACTACAAGGGAAAGTTTTCTGAGTTACTCGAAACCTTGGGCAGCAACGGCCACCGGGCAGTGGTGCTCATCGACGAGTACGACAAAGCCATCACGGACTTGCTGGGCGATGACGAAATGCGCCTGCGTGACCATGTGCGTACCCTCAAAAACTTTTACGGAACCCTCAAATCGCTCGACGCCTGCATTCATTTTGCCCTCATCACAGGCGTGTCCAAATACGGAAAAGTGTCCATTTTTTCCGATTTGAATAACCTGTACGACGTCACCACCGACCAGCGGTTGGCGGCCCTCCTCGGCTGGACCCAGGCCGAGTTGGAGGAAAACTTCCGCGAGCACCTCACCGAAACGGCTTTTTTTCTCCGCATCAGCCGCGAAACACTGCTCCACAACCTCCGCACCTGGTACAACGGCTACTCCTGGGATGGACTCACCACCCTGTACAATCCATTTTCCATCCTGAATTTTTTTCAGGCCCGCCGCATCGGCAACTTCTGGTTCACCACCGGCACGCCCACCTTCCTCACGCGCCTCATGATCAGGGATCAGGTGCCCGCTTACGAACTTGAACGCATCGGCGGCAGCGATGCCCTGCTGGAAAGCGCCGACGTGGAATCGATCGATTTGATTTCCCTCCTCTTTCAAACGGGATACCTGACCATCAAAAAAATTGCCGTGCTGCCCATGGGGCAATCGCAATACTTCTTGTCGTTCCCCAACGAAGAGGTGCGCATTTCCTTCCTCAAGCACCTGCTGGCCGCTTACGTGGGCAAGCCCGTGGTGCTGGTGGAGGCCACCTATTCCGAAGACATGCGCAGGGCTTTACACAACGGCGACCTGGAGCGCTTCTTCCAAATCCTGCAAACCATTTTTGCTTCCGTGCCCTACCAGATTGCGGGCACACACGAGGCTTACTTCCACTCCATTGTGCATGTGTGCCTTACCCTCACCGGCTATGTGGTGCACTCCGAAATTCCGACCAACCAGGGCCGCATGGACGCCGTGCTCGACACCGGCGAGCGCATCTACCTCTTTGAGTTCAAGCTCCGCGAAAGCGCCGACGCCGCCCTGGCGCAAATCAGGGCGCGCGCCTACCCGCAGCGGTTCGCAGCCGCCGATCGTACACTCACGCTGGTGGGCGTAGCGTTTGACCTCGAGGCCCGGGGCGTGGGGGAGTGGAAGGCAGTGCAAGGGTGAGTGCACCCTGATTTATGCATCAATTCATTTACAAGGTTACCCCCTCACTCTTGAAGTTTCACCTCAAACAACCCCTTTTCCAAAATGATCGTATCCGGATTATTTACTGCATGAAAAGAGCAATAAAAATATTGTTCCTGTTATGGGAATGATTTTATTTATCATAATTGAAGTTTTGTTGCTTGATCAAAATTTAGTCCTTGAAATTGAAAACCTGGAAACCAAAATCAGTTTAGTATTTGAGCAACTTCGCTATTTTTGTAATTCCTGTATCCGATGTTATTTTTAAAAAATATGTCCCAGGCAATAACACTGTCCCATCTATTTCAAATTGATATTCATCATTTATCAACAATTTTTTTTGCCAATCATATATTACTTTACCATCAATATTTAAGAATTTGAAATTTATATTATCCTCCGTTCAGGAATTTACATTAATGATCCAGTTGTTCTTCGTTGGGTTTGGAAAAATTTCTAGATGATTACTGTTTAAGTTAATTACGGAGGATGGTTTATGGCCTTGACATGGAGTGAGCTGGCCAGGCCATTGTGTTTGTACAGAAATGTACCTTCGGACAGACCTCGATTGACCGTCTGAAGAAACAACATCCACACGAATAAAAAAACCTTCAAGACCTTCAATGCAAGGAACTAAAACGATGACATAGGCGCCTGATGCTTGAAGATTTGTCCAATTAATACCATCGATACTTGAAAACCAATTAAATGTAAAAGGTCCTGGAGCACCACCTGAGGTCATTACCTCCATGTCGATACTTTCACAAGGGCAAGCATATTGTTCTCCATGAAGTCCTATGTAAAACGGTAAAATTGTTTCTCTAAAGTTAGCAACAGTACAAGCCTCTTTTCGAAGTTGTCTTGCGTTATCATTTTCACCGTCAACACCTGTTTCTTTGCCTTGATAGTACACTTGAGGATTGGAATAATGAGGGATTCGTGACTTTTTAGGTGATGAAGAAAACCCTAAAATGGTTCTCTTTCTTTTTAAGCCTTTTATCCAGGTATGGCCATGTGCATAACCGGGAGCACTATCATTGCTATGCCTGGCCCCAAAAAGATGTCCAACTTCATGGGCAAAAATATATCTGTTGCCAATGGCATTGTTTGTGTTTACAATCCCATAAGCCAAATCATCATTCGGCCCTACTTCTGCAACTAATCCATCAAAACCATAATCTGCATTAGTGAAAAGTATAACTATGTCTGATTCTGTAGCGTCTCTTCTCTGACGAGCCAATACGTTATTAACGAGTAAATCAATGTCCATTTGAATAACACCTGATTCAATAAAGCTCGGCAATTCTTCAACTCCCGACAATTTAATGCGCAATTCACACATATCAATTAAGCTATTTGCCAACGCCTGATTGGTTTGTTGAATAGCCATATTTGCAAGATTATTGATGCTCACAACAGAATTCTTTGCTGATGTTGTATATAAAACCAAGCATCTTACATCGCAGTTTCCATCGCACCCACTAAATTCGGCTGTTCCTATTGAATCCAATGTGCTATTACCATTGTAACACTCGTTGCTGTTATTTATTGAATCATTTACATGTGATAATATGTACCGGGATGAACTCAGCTCATTGATTTCGTACTGTTCTTCCTCAATATGTATACTCGCTTTACGACCATATTGAGTTGATAACAAGTATATGTATCCCTCACTACAACTGAGCGTATCTTTAGGCTCCAATACACCATTCCAGTAGTACTCCTGTTCTGATATATAGTTAACATCTCTCACTTTGAAAATCAGGTCTCCACATGACAAACCTGGTACATTAACGGTAATTTTTCCAGACAATTGACTTCCTGCCAATGAATTAACATTAATAAATGTATGAGAATTGTATCTATTAAGGGAAGTTAATTTATTGTATAACACCAATTCTGTGGAAGTTAAATCTGATAAAGTTGTGCCAATACTTTGTTCAAAAAATAAACCTTGAGCTGATGCCTCAATTGTAATGATACAAAGTATGCATCCAATTAGGGTTTTGTGCGAAGTGCGAAGAATTTTTTCATTTGTAGATCGGTTTTTTTGTACTCTACAAAGCTACGGGCAATCCACACCCTTGTCAAGTCTTTTATCTTTTTTTCGACGAAAAATTTTTGTTAAAATTGGATATAACTAAATCAATATATTGTTTATAAATCAATTATACATATAATATTATAAACCCATCGACATACTGCCTGTTGAACAGGGGCCAATACGTGTTTACCTGAGCCGGGCCGAAACGTTATCTTCCCGCCTCTTCCGTGCCAACCCGCATTTTTCCATAACTTCGCCTCCATGAAAAAGTTGCCCATCGGCGTGCAGGACTTTGGCGCGCTCATTGACGACGGTTACCTGTACGTGGACAAAACCGAACAATTGCACCGCCTGTTGCAGGCGGGTAAATACCTGTTTCTTTCACGTCCGCGCCGATTTGGCAAATCGCTGCTGCTCAGCACCATCAAGGCGGTTTTTGAAGGCCATCAACATTTGTTCAAGGGCCTGTGGATAGAGGACAAGATCTCGTGGCAACAATACCCGGTCATTTACATCGATTTTAACCGCATGAATTACCGCACCAATTCATTGGAGACTGAATTGGACGCCGAAATAGATCGAAATGCCCATCGAAACGGCATTCAACTGCACGCTACAGACTACAAGGGAAAGTTTTCTGAGTTACTCGAAACCTTGGGCAGCAACGGCCACCGGGCAGTGGTGCTCATCGACGAGTACGACAAAGCCATCACGGACTTGCTGGGCGATGACGAAATGCGCCTGCGTGACCATGTGCGTACCCTCAAAAACTTTTACGGAACCCTCAAATCGCTCGACGCCTGCATTCATTTTGCCCTCATCACAGGCGTGTCCAAATACGGAAAAGTGTCCATTTTTTCCGATTTGAATAACCTGTACGACGTCACCACCGACCAGCGGTTGGCGGCCCTCCTCGGCTGGACCCAGGCCGAGTTGGAGGAAAACTTCCGCGAGCACCTCACCGAAACGGCTTTTTTTCTCCGCATCAGCCGCGAAACACTGCTCCACAACCTCCGCACCTGGTACAACGGCTACTCCTGGGATGGACTCACCACCCTGTACAATCCATTTTCCATCCTGAATTTTTTTCAGGCCCGCCGCATCGGCAACTTCTGGTTCACCACCGGCACGCCCACCTTCCTCACGCGCCTCATGATCAGGGATCAGGTGCCCGCTTACGAACTTGAACGCATCGGCGGCAGCGATGCCCTGCTGGAAAGCGCCGACGTGGAATCGATCGATTTGATTTCCCTCCTCTTTCAAACGGGATACCTGACCATCAAAAAAATTGCCGTGCTGCCCATGGGGCAATCGCAATACTTCTTGTCGTTCCCCAACGAAGAGGTGCGCATTTCCTTCCTCAAGCACCTGCTGGCCGCTTACGTGGGCAAGCCCGTGGTGCTGGTGGAGGCCACCTATTCCGAAGACATGCGCAGGGCTTTACACAACGGCGACCTGGAGCGCTTCTTCCAAATCCTGCAAACCATTTTTGCTTCCGTGCCCTACCAGATTGCGGGCACACACGAGGCTTACTTCCACTCCATTGTGCATGTGTGCCTTACCCTCACCGGCTATGTGGTGCACTCCGAAATTCCGACCAACCAGGGCCGCATGGACGCCGTGCTCGACACCGGCGAGCGCATCTACCTCTTTGAGTTCAAGCTCCGCGAAAGCGCCGACGCCGCCCTGGCGCAAATCAGGGCGCGCGCCTACCCGCAGCGGTTCGCAGCCGCCGATCGTACACTCACGCTGGTGGGCGTAGCGTTTGACCTCGAGGCCCGGGGCGTGGGGGAGTGGAAGGCAGTGCAAGGGTGAGTGCACCCTGATTTATGCATCAATTCATTTACAAGGTTACCCCCTCACTCTTGAAGTTTCACCTCAAACAACCCCTTTTCCAAAATGATCGTATCCGGATTATTTACTGCATGAAAAGAGCAATAAAAATATTGTTCCTGTTATGGGAATGATTTTATTTATCATAATTGAAGTTTTGTTGCTTGATCAAAATTTAGTCCTTGAAATTGAAAACCTGGAAACCAAAATCAGCAACAGGCACGCCCGCGAAACATTCCGGCAGCAATCGTACACGGCACCACACTGCCGGGGCGTCATCAGCGCGTTTGGGTTTTGGGTTAGAGGGATACCGGCTTGCCGTGCAGTTTTTGTTGATTTTCTGAAAATTTGACAACATTAAAAAAAGTTCGACAATCAAAGTTACGTTTCCTGCACATACTTTTTTTTCAACTATTCATGCATCAAGTCCATTAGGAACTGATATAGTTCAATTCTATTCTCGAAGATAAGTATATTTGATTGGGAAAAAGCATTTTTGATTAACGGGGCTTTAGTATCTGTAGTATTGTAAGAGCCCGAAAAAAGTGATGAATAGTTAGGCTCAATAACAAGGTCAATACTGTCTCCCAATAATCGAAGTTGAAAGTCACTTCCATTTATACTATTTCCAAAAATCAATGAAGAATTTGGTTCACCAATTTTTCGTGGATGTATGTCTTTAGGACTCATCTGTTCATCAGTGCCTGGTAATATTGATTTAACGTAATCGATATACCTATTGCATTCAAAGTAACCTAAAATCGTGGTACCTTCTGTAACCTTACCTTTAAAGTTTACGTCAACCTCCTAAACGGATTCGATTACCCATTCACCGTCAGAAGGCCGTTGGTATTTTAACGAATTAATACACCTGCCTTCAAATACGAATTCAGCATTGTTTAGCGTCTCTGCAAATAATGCTCTTAAATCTGCTCCTTCTTCTAAATATGGGTTTGACTGCGCGTGCGCATCAAACGCTTGTAAGCGTAAAACCATAAAAAATACGGGAATGAGCTTTGAGAAAGACATTTCGTTTTTTTTAAAGTGTCAAGATGAGTTGTTTGACGTAGCGCGGGGTTGAAAGCTGGGCCGGATAGTTTTTTTCCCGAATTTAGCGATTCACCACCGTCACATCCCCCTCCAAAATCAACACCTCTCCATCTATCCGCTCCACCCGCACGTAATATACGTACACACCCACTTCCACTTCGTCGCCGTTGCCCATCCGGCCGTCCCAACCAGGCCAGTCTGCCAGCCGAATCCGATTATCCCAGAAATACACCTCGTTCCCCCAGCGGTCAAACACGGCCACTTCCGACAAATCGCCGATAGACGGCCCCGCCCCAATGACCCACACGTCGTTGAATCCGTCGCCATCCGGTGAAAACACGTTGGGCACAAACACGTCCAGCTCGCGGCTGATGCGCACCAGGATAGACGCAGTAGCCGAACAACCCAGCGTGTCGGTCAGCGTCAAACGGTACAATTGTGTGGCCGCCGGTTGCCAGGTTTGTACCAGGCTGTTCGGGTTAAGGCTATCGGGCAGCGGACTCCATTGCAGGCTCGCCCAGCTAGTCAAATTGGTCACTGCCTCTACGCGCAGGGTTTGTCCAAGCTGAATGCTGGTGTCTTCGGGCAACACCACTAACGGCTGATTCGATGCAACCAACACCAAATTGGTATCCAATGCACACCCGTTGGCGTCTACCAACTCAATTGCATAGTTTCCTTGCTCCAGCGTCGCGAAGGAGCCGACAAGGCTGTCGCCATTGACAAACAAAGCATACGGCCCTGCACCTCCAGCACCAGCTATCGACACGTCAAATAAAGTGTCGCCACAAAAACCGGCATCTACACCAATGTTCAACAACAAGGCTTCGGGTTCCAGCAGCTCAATATCCGCCACCGCCGAACAGCCGTTCTGATCCGTTGCCGTCACCGCATAGTCGCCTGCGGGCAGTCCGGAGTTTATCGGGGCATTCAGGCCATTGCTCCACACGTACTGGTATGGCGGGGTGCCCCCCTGGGCCATTGCCGTGATGATGCCGTCTGAAGCGCCGTTGCAACTGACGCCGTACGGCCCAAATGGAAACAAAATTTCCGCAAACACCACCACCGGTGCCGGGCCGGGCACACTCACCGAAAAGGTGTTGGACACCATGCCTGCATTGCCTGTAATGGTCACCGAAAACAACCCCGCCGAAATGCCGTTCACCACCACCGGTACATTGAGGCCAGCAATGGGGCCGGAGCCGGTTTGGCCAAAAGCATCCGTCCACGTGTACGCAAACGGTCCGTCGCCATCCACCACGCTGAAAGTGGCCACGCCATTGGTATCGCCGGCACAAAGCACACCCGTAGCCAACAAATTGGCCTGCAACGGACAGTTATCAAAGTCCAATATCGTTTGGGTAATCACCACGCTGTCGCAACCGTCATTTCCCGTCAACACCACCACCGTGGTGTCGGTCATGGCCGTATTGCAGGTAGTCAATTCAACAACGGTAGTGTCTATCAGCCCCGGATCAAACACGACGGTCGTAATGACCACCGAATCGCACGTGGCTGTCGGAATCACCACCGTAAACGTTCCTGCTTCATTCACCCGGCAAGTGGTGGCATTTACGATGGTCGTATCGGTGGGCAACAATATGGTTTCTGTAATCACCAACGAATCGCAACCATCGGCGCCGGGGAAAAACTGCTGGACTTCTCCAACCTGGGCAGGGTCGCAGGTAAGGCTGATCAGCAAAGTGGTGTCCAGCAAACCCGGATCAAATGCCACAATAGTAAACGCCACCGAGTCGCATCCATTGACATTAAACACTTCTACAAACGTCCCTACAGCCGACGGGTCACATGTCGTGGCCAACTGATAAGTGGTATCTACAAAGGAAGGATCAAATGTCGTTTCCACAATGATCAGCGAGTCGCAACCAAATTGATTGGGCACAACAAAGGAAATGGAACCCGCATTGCCGGGGTCGCACGTGACCAGGTTGATCATCGTGGTGTCCGATGGCAACAAGGTAATGATGCTGGTCACCACGCTGTCGCAACCAAACTGGTTTTGGAAAACATCAATGACGATGCCGGTGTCTGCCGGATTACAGCTTTGCAGGTTTTGTATCGTGTTGCTCAAGGGCAAAACCGCTACCGCAACACTATCCACATCTGTGCACCCGCCCGTACCGGTTACGGTTACCGTGTACGTGGTGGCGTTTATTGGCACGACCGTAAAAGCTGCCGTTGCAGGCCCGCCAGCCCATTGGTAGGACACCCCGCCGCTCGCCGTGAGTGTGGTGCCACTGCCTTCGCAAACCGACGTTGTGCCGCTGATGCCGGCTGTTGGAGCCGGATTAACGGTGATTGTAAAGCTTTGATCAGCACCCACGCAGCCATTTAGCCCCGGGCTGACGGTAATGGTGGCGCTGGTGGGTGCCGTTACGTTGGCGGACGTGAACGCCAGGCTGCCGGTGCCGGAAGCGGGCAGCCCGATAGCAGGATTGTCGTTTGTCCAGTTCATTTGGGCAGAAGGCGTACCCAACAAAGGCACATTCACCGCCGCACCGCCACACAGGCTTTGGTCACCAGGGTTGTTCACCAAAGGTGAGGTCACCACGTTGATGTTGAACGTGTCGTTGGGGCCCGGGCAGCCAGGCGCACCCTGGAAAGGCGTCACTACGATTTGCGCCGATTCGTCGCCTGCCAACACCGGTGCTACAAAATTGATGGCCCCCGTTCCATTTGCAGGAAGCCCGATGGCCGGGTTATTGTTCGTCCAGCTCACGGGTGGGTTACCGCCGGTGGAGGTAAAATTGAAATTCAGTACTTGTCCGCCACAAGCCGCTGCATCCATTTGTGCCGAAACGATATAAGTGGGGTTAATTGTCAAATCAAAGGTTATTGGTGCCGACTCGCAAACACCCAATTCGGCAGTCACTACGATGTTCGCCGTGGTGGCTGCAATGACGTCTGAACTGGTAAAATTCAGATTACCCACACCCGCAGCGGGCAAGCCGATGGCCGGATTGTCGTTCGTCCACGTAAATACCGTACCTGCCGTGCCGCTGAAGGCCAAACTGACCGGCGACAGGCCGCAAAAACTCGAATCACCCTGCGCATTGACCATAGGTGCCGGATTGACAATGATGAAAAACGTTTCCGCAGGCCCGTCGCAAGCCCCCAACACGGGCGTGAGGGTAATCTGGGCGGTGTCGGGTGCGGTCGGATTGGCACTTAAAAACATCAAATTGCCCGATCCGGAGGCAGGCAGTCCAATGGCCGGGTTGTCGTTTGTCCACGACACTGCCGCTCCCGGCGTGCCCGAAAATGCCAGGGTCACCATTTCGCCACCGCAAAAAGTCAGGTTTCCGGGGTTCACCACGGTGGGTTCCGGCACTACAGTCACGGTATAGTTTTCTGCCACTCCCGTGCAGGTGCCAAGCGAGGGGATTACAGCAATGTTGGATACGGTGGGGGCGGCCACATTGTTAGCCGTTGCGTTGATGTTGCCGGTACCCGCCGCCGGTATGCCGGTTGCGGTGTTGTCGTTCGTCCAGGCAAAAGTGGCACCGGGCGTGGCATTGGCCGCAAAATTGCTCACAATGGGTTCGCCGCTGCATACCGTCAGGCTCGTTGGTGCCAGATTTACTTCCGGTGTGGTCACTACGACCACCGTCAATTGCTCCGGTGTGCCCACGCAGGCACCAAGGGTGGGCGTAATGGTAATAATGCCCGTTTGAGGCGTGGCCACGACAGCCGCAACGAAATCGATGTTTCCGGTGCCCGCTGTGGGCAGGCCGATGGCCGGGTTGTTGTTTGTCCAGGTAAAACTGGAGCCCGGCGTGGCGTTGGCGGCCAAATCAACCTGAATAGACTCGCCACCACAGGTGCTCAGGTTCGTCGGGTTCAAGGTCAGTTGTGGCCCCGGATCCACGGTGATGGTAAACTGAATGGGATCACCCGTGCAGGCACCTAAAGTGGGCGTTACTAAAATGGTTGCCGTTTCGGTATTGCCCACCACCGAAGCAGTGAAATTGATGTTCCCGGAGCCAAAGGCGGGCAAGCCGATGGCCACATTGTCGTTGGTCCAGTTGAACGCAGCGCCGTTGGTGCCGGAGAATAGGATGTTTACGTTTTGCCCGCCGCAAGCAACTTCGTCGCCGGGGCTTAAAATGGTCGGCTCGGGCACGACCATCAGGGTGTATGTTTCGGTCAGACCAGTGCACAGCCCCAATGTGGGGATGATGGTGATGACAGACGTTTCATTGGCCGTTACAATGGCTGCAATTTCAATGATGTTGCCGGTACCCGAAGCTGGTATGCCTGTGTCGGTGTTGTTGTTGGTCCAGGTAAATGTTGTTCCAGGCAGTGCGTTGGCTTCAAAATCAATCAATATCGGTTCACCACCACAAACGGCCGAACTCGCCGGATTGAGGTTCAACTCCGGCGTGGGCTCTACCGTGATGTTAAACGTTTGCGCAGCACCGGTACACACACCAAGGGTGGGCGTTGCCGTAATCTGGCCGATCTCGGTATTGGCCGGAAAATTAGTTACAAAATTGATGTTGCCAGCGCCGGAAGCCGGAAGACCGATGGCCGGATTGTCGTTTGTCCATGAAAACACAGTGCCAGCCGGCTGACCCGTAAACGCAACCAACACGTTTTCGCCGCCGCAAGCCGTTTCATCCCCGGGCTGATTCAAGGTGGGTAATGGGTTTACCGTCACCGTAACGGCTTGTGCCGGACCGGTGCACGCGCCCAACGTGGGAATCACCGATACAACAGACACCTGAACGGTGGTAACTGCCGCCGCCGTGGCGTCTATGTCGCCCGAGCCCGATGCCGGTATGCCGGTGTTCACATTGTTGTTCGTCCAGGTCAGCGTCGATCCGGGTGTGGCGTTGGCTGACAAATTGATCTGTATGGGTTCGCCGCCACAAACGGCCAAGGTGGTCGGGTTGAGGTTGACTGCCGGGGCAGGGTTTACCGTGATGTCGAATGTTTGGGCCACCCCTGTGCAGGCACCCAAGGTTGGGGTAATGGTAATCTGGCCCGTTTCGGTGCCCGCTACCGCTGCCGCGGTGAAGTTGATGTTGCCCGAGCCGGAAGCCGCCAAACCGATGGCTGTGTTGGAATTTGTCCAGTTTAAAGTGGTGCCTGCCGGTTGGCCAGAGAGGTTTACCGATACGTTTTGGCCGCCGCATGCGGTTTGGTCGGCGGGCAGCGTGGCCGTCGGGGTGGGGTTTACCGTTACGGTAATGGTTTCGGGCGTACCGGCACACACGCCCAACGTGGGTGTGACCGAAACAATGGACACCTGGGCGGTTGTGACTGCTGCCGCCGTGGCAGCTATGTTGCCGAAGCCCGAAGCGGGTATGCCGGTGTTCACGTTGTTGTTGGTCCAGGTAAAGGTGGCACCCGGCGTAGCGTTGGCGGCCAAATTAACATCAATCGGTTGACCTCCGCACACTGCCAGAGCCGTCGGGTTCAGGTTGACCTCCGGCGTGGGGTTTACCGTAATATCGAAAGTTTGGACGGTACCGGTGCAGGCGCCGAGGGCAGGCGTCACGGTAATTTGTCCCGTTTCCACGTTGGCCACCTGTGCAGCTACAAAGTTGATGTTGCCCGAGCCCGAGGCACCCAAACCGATGGCGGTGTTGTCGTTGGTCCAGGTAAAGGCCGTCCCTGCAGGCTGACCCGCCAGTGTGACCGCCACATTTTGACCACCACAGGCGGTTAAATCGGCCGGTTGGGTAAGGGTTGGCGTGGGGTTAACCGTTACGGTGGCCGTTTCGGTCGGTCCGGTGCAGGCTCCAAGCGTGGGCGTTATCACTATTGTCGATACCTGTACAGCCGTCACAGCAGCTGCCGTTTCGTTGATGTTCCCTGTACCCGAAGCGGGAATGCCCGTACCGGTGTTGTTGTTGGTCCACGTCAAAGTGGCTCCTGGACTTGCATTTGCCAATAAATCGAGCAAAATGGGCGCACCGCCACATACAGCCAGGTTTGCCGGGTTCAGGTTAACTTCCGGTCTTGGGTCTATGGTGATGTCAAATGTAACCGGAATGCCGGTACACAAGCCCAATGTGGGCGTCACGGTAATCAGCGCCGTTTGCTGGGTAGTTACCCCGGCAGCACTAAATACAATGTTGCCCGTGCCCGAGGCCGGTAGCCCTATGGCCGGATTGCTGTTGGTCCACGAAAGTACAGCAGCACCTGGCTGGGCAGCCAACATGACGGTTACGTTTGTACCCCCGCACACGGTGACATCTGCGGGTTGTGTGGCCACCGGAAGGGGCGTCACCGTAAGGGTAAAATTTTGGGCTGCGCCGGTGCATCCGTTCGCCACGGGCGTCACGGTAATGTTGCCGGTTGTATTGGCCACCACGTTGGCTGCGGTAAAACCGATGTTACCGTTGCCCGAAGCACCCAATCCGATGGCAGTGTTGCTGTTTGTCCAGTTAAACACAGGGGCACCGTTGCCGCTGAATACCACATCTACCTGTTCGCCGCTGCACACCGTTTGATTGGGTGGGTCAACCACGGTAGGTGTGGGGTTTACCGTCACCGTGAATATCTCCGGGTTGCCCTGGCAGGTGCCGATTGCAGGCGTTACGGTAATGGTACCGGTTTCCACGTTGGTCGGGTTGGCGCTGGTGAACACTACATTTCCAGTGCCACTTGCCGCGAGGCCTATGGCCGGATTGCTGTTCGTCCAGGTGTATTGTGCGCCTGGGGTGCCGGTGAAGATCGTGTTGACTCCGCCGCCGCCGCAAACGGTGACATCGGCCACGGCATTGATGACCGGTGCCGTGTTGATGGTGATGGTAAATGTTTGGGCTGTGCCTATGCATACACCTTGCACCGGTTGAACCGTAATGGTACCCGTCGCTGGCCCGGCCGTTGCCGTAAAATTGAGGTCGCCACTGCCCGATGCCGGTAGTCCTATGGCCGGGTTGCTGTTCGTCCAGTTGTAAGTGCCTGCATTGCCGGTAAACATGACGTTGACCTGCTCGTTGCTGCACACGGCCTGGTTGGGCGGGTCATTGACGAACGGTATCGGGTTCACCGTAATGTCAAATGTCACGGGCTGGCCGTTGCAGCCGTTGATGGGCGTCACCGTAATGGTTCCAGTGGTGACTGCTCCTACGTTTGCGGTGGTAAAATTGATGTTGCCGGTACCCGAAGCACCAAGACCAATGGCGGTGTTGCTGTTGGTCCACGAGAACGTAGCACCTGCACTTCCGGTAAACGGCACGTTCACCACCGTGTTGGCACAAGCCGTCACATCTGCCGGTTGGTTCACCGTTGGACCCACATTGCCCGTAACGGTTACGTTGTCGAACCAATATGTTTCCTGAGTAGATTTATTGGAAGGACGAATGCGGATGCGGATGTCGTTGCCCACTAAGCCCGTAGCCGTTACCGTGCCCGCTTGCCCGCCACACACGTAACCGAACTGCACCCAGGCACCGCCATTGATGCTGTATTCAAACACAATTTGATCGTGTCCGTTGTTGATGGTCGGGTTGGCCTGACAGCCGAAATACGGCCCTCCGGCGCTACACTCAAAGGTGCCGATGAAACCGTATGTGACTGAAATGTCAACCGAGCAATAATCTTCAATGTCAATGGGGTTGGTCACCCATTCGTTTTCGTTGCCTCCGCCTTGGGGCGCGCAACAGGGCGCACCCTCCATGTCGGTCACTTCATACCGGCCATTGGCTACGCCGGCAAACGACTGCATGGTGCCATCGCAGTCTACAAAATTATCGGTCCAGCCCTGGTTGGCTCCGGCAAAATTTTCCTGCCAAACGGTCACCTGGGCACGGGCGTTTACGAAAAAGCAGCAAAGCAAAAGGGCAATGAATATCGGGCGGCGCTGCAACAATGCAGCATTAGTCCATGATGTGTTCATCTGGAAAATGGGTGGTTATGCATTTCAGGCGGTTTGTGGATTAAATTTTGAAACACAAAGATAACGCCCGTTGGGCCAACACATTTTGGTTGGGGGCAAGATTAACCAAGGCTTTACAAGCCGCGTTTTATTACGGATAAATAACCGTCACATCCCCCGTCTGCTCAATCTCCCGCCCATCTGTCCTGCGCGCCCGCAACACATACACATACACGCCCGACTGCCCCGTTTCGCCCTCAATCCGGCCATCCCAACCCGGCCATAAATCGGGCTCAATCGGCTCATCCCAGTGGTACACTAAATTCCCCCAGCGGTTGTACACCGACATGTCCAGCAACAACGCCACCGATTTGCCCGCGTGGATCACAAACAAATCCTCGACGCCGTCTTCATCCGGTGTAAACACATTGGGCACATAAATCTCCTTCAACTTGGCAACAGATATTTCAATTTGCGCTTCTGCCCGGCAGCCAAAGGTATCCACTACTTCCACCCGATACGTGGAGGTGTTGGCAGGCGCCCATGTTTGCAACAAGCATTGCGGACAATTGGGATCGGGCAGGGGGGTCCACGTGAGCGATTGCCAGACCGCCACATTCGTCTGCGCACCAATAACAATCGTGTCGCCCAACCGCACCAGCGTGTCCCCGGGTAAACTAATCCAGGGCGACACCGGCGCTTGCACATTAATCGTGGTATCGAACGCGCACCCTAAACTGTCTTGCACCGAAACGACATAATCGTTTACCGGAAGCCCGCTTAGCAAATCGCCGACCGGCTGTCCGCCTTGAAAAAACACGTAAGGAGCCAGTCCGCCCGAAGCATCCAACAACACGTTGAATAAAGTGTCGCTACATCCGGGCTCGCTCAACCGCCAGTCAAGCCCAAGCGCTGCCGGAGCTGTAAGCACCAATGAGTTGCTTTGCGCTGTGCAGCCGTTGGCATCGGTAACCGTTACTGCATAACTGCCCGCCGTGAGACTCGTTTGCACTGCACCGGTGATGATCGGCGTCCAGTTGTATGTATAAGGTGTAGCACCGCCCGTCGCGCTGGCACGGGCAGCACCATCGGATCCGCCAAAACACGACACGCCAAAACCCGCGTAATCAGTATCCAGTACCACCGCCACCGCAATGGAGTCTGGCTCGTCAATTACACCGTTTATAACGCTCGTCTGCGAGCCATCAGACGAGGTAATGGTGACGCTGAACGCGCCGCCCGCCAAACCGGTCAACAAAACCGGTATGCCCAACTGATCGATGAACCCCGCGCCCGTGTTGCCCGCCTGGTCGCTCCAGTTGTATTCAAATGGGGCCAAACCCGCCAAAACGGTGATTAAGGCGGTGCCATCCTGCCCACCCACACACAGCGTGCTGCCCTCCAGCAGATTCGCCGAAATGACGCAACCCAAAGGATTCAATACGGTTACGGTCACCGACACGCTGTCGCACCCGTCGGAGCCCGTCAACAGCTCCGTCAAGGTGCCCACCTCGTTCAGGTTGCACGTGTTCAGGGTTTGCACGGTGATGTCGAGCAAATCAGGGTCGTACGTCACCGTATTGACAATCAAGGAGTCACACAGATATTGATTGTTCAGTACGGTGCTGAAAATGCCCGCCAGCGCCGGATTGCAAGTGGTTTCGGAAAGGTAGGTGGTGTCGGTGGGCAACAGGCTCGTTTGGGTAATGACCACGCTGTCGCAACCATCTACACCGTTAAACACCTGTTGGGTCAAACCCACCAAACCGGGGTCACAGCTGCTGAGCGCCACAATGGTCGTGTCTATCAGGCCCGGGTCGTACACAATGGTCGTGATCAGGACGGAGTCACACGTGTACTGGTTGGTCAGCACGCTCACAAAAGTGCCTGTGGACAGGGTATCGCAGGTCGTTTCGCTCAAATACGTGGTATCGGTAGGCAGCAACGCGGTCACCGTCAGCACCAAACTGTCGCAACCATCCACCCCGGACAACAATTGTTGCTGCGTGCCCACATCTCCCGGATCGCAACTGGACAACTGAATCACCGTCGTGTCTATCAAATTGGGGTCAAATTGCACGACCGTGACCACCGTGGAATCGCACCCGAATGCGTTTTGCAACACCACCGTAAACACACCGGCGGCATTGGCATCGCAGGTAGCCGTGTTGATGGTGGTCATGTCGCTGGGTACCAGCACAACCGTATTGATCACCAAACTGTCGCATCCATATTGGTTTGTCAACAATGTGTTGGTGATGCCCGCCATGTTAGGATCGCAGGTGAACGCATTCAAATTTGTCGTATCCGCCGGAACAAACGCCACAATGGTGATCACCAAACTGTCGCAATTGTCCGCGCCTATCAACAATACCTGGCTTATGCCGGCCAGGTTGGGGTCGCAGGTGTTGGACTGCACCACCGTGCTGTCCACATCAAATGGATCAAAAACCACCGTTTCCACCACCGTGCTGTCGCAGCCAAACCGGTTTTGCAACATTTTTGTAAACGTGCCCGCGCCTGCCGGATTGCAGGTGACGCTATTAACCAAAACGGTATCCGTCGGGTACAACACGATTGTTGTGGTTACGGTGCTGTCGCAACCAAATCGGTTTTGCAACACCTGCACCACCACGCCAGTGTCAGCCGGAAAACAACTGCCCTGCTGAAGCACCACCACGTCCACCGCATTGGCCACCACCGTCCGGGAAGCGGTGTCGCTGCATGCATTTGCGCCGGTGACGGTCACTAAGTACGTGGTGGTGTTGGCCGGGCTTACCGTATACTGCGCCGTGGCTGGTCCGCCCTGCCACTGGTAGGTCACGCCTCCAGAAGCCGTGAGCGTGGTGCTTTCGCCGCTGCATACTACTGTGTTGCCGCTGATGGTTGCTGTGGGACTCGGGTTCACCGTGAGGGCAAAAAACATGGGCGGACCGCCGCAGCCGTCCAACGTTGCTGTAGCTGTAATCAAAGCCAACTCTGTATTGGCCACCACCGGCGTGGTAAACAGCAGGTTGCCCATACCGGCCGCCGGCAAACCGATGTTGGGGTTGCTGTTGGTCCAGCTTACATCGAGGTTGCCGTTTCCGGTAAAAGGAATGTTGACCAATGCGCCGCCGCAGGCGTTGATGTCGGCAATTTGGTCTATGCGCGCTTCAGCCCCCACCGTGATGGTGAAGGTGCGCGCGGGAGCGGTGCAGCCGTTGAGCTCAGGGGTAACCACTATGGTGGCCACCTGGGTTGAATCCAGCAAGGCACTGGTAAACGACAGGTTGCCCTGCCCGGTAGGGGCAAGGCCTATGGCCGGGTTGTTGTTTGTCCACGTATACACCGTACCCGGCAAGCCGATGAAAGACTGATTCACCGCACTGCCCGAACACACCGAAATGTTGGGCGGAATGGCCATGTCGGGCCGCGGATTGATTTGTACGGTGAACGATTCGGGCTGGCCCAAACAGGTAAATGAAGCAGGCACCACCAACACGGTGGCCGTTTGCACAAAAGGCTTGGTTGTGGCGGTAAACGTCAGGTTGCCGGTGCCCGAATCGCTCAAACCGATGTTTGGATTGCTGTTCGTCCATATAAACTGCGCATTTGACGAGCCGTTAAATGCATAATCGACGGCCTGGCCCCCGCAAAACACGAGCGTACCCGGGTTGGTCACGCTGGGTATCGGGAAAATGAGCACATTGAGCAGCGAGTCGGGGCCAATACACCCGTTCTCTTCGGCGTGCACCGTCACAATGGAGGTTTCCAGCATGGTCACCAATGCGGCTGTGGTGTTGATGTTGCCGGTACCTGCAGGCAGAATGCCGGTGTTCACGTTGTTGTTGGTCCATTCAATGCTGGCACCCGGGGAGCTGGCACCAAAGAAAATATCGATGGGTGCCTCGCTGCATCCAAAGTACGGGTTTTGAGAAAACAGCACCGTAGGGGCAGGCACATCGCCGGTGACGCGCACATCGTCAAACCAGTACATTTCCACAGCAGCTTTGTTGGCGGCACGGATGCGCAGGCGCAACATGCGTCCGCCCAGGTTGTTTACAGCAGCGGTGCCCGTTTGCTCGCCGCACACGTAGGCAAACTGCACCCACGGGCCGCCGTCGAGGCTGTATTCAAACACCATCTGGTCGTGCCCGTTGTCTATGTTGCCGTTGTTTTGACAGGTAAAAAACGGACCGCCAGCTTCGCATTCCAGCATGCCCGTGAAACCGTAAGTGATCGAAATGTCTTTTTCACAAAAGGCAGACACGTCAATCGAGTCGGTGATCCATTCGTTGCCGTTGGCCCCGCCGAAGGCACAGCAAGGGCCGCCCTCCATGTCGACAATTTCGAAGCGCCCGTTTTGCACACCGGCAAACGAACCGGGCGAGCCATCACAATCGATGAAATTCTGGCTCCAGCCCTGGTTGGGGCCGCTGAAATCTTCAGCCCAGAGGACGGTCTGCGCATGGGTAAACCCCGGAAAAAAAACCACCAAAGAGGCTATGGCGGCTATGATTACTGGTTTTGGAGCAATGTAATAAACGGTCGGCATGAGGAAATAAACGGTCGGCATGAGGAAGGCGGTTAGGATTGTAATCAGATTGTTGGGAATAAAAGAGAAAAACAAAATGCAAAGCTATTTTTTTTGGTTCACAACGCAATTTATAATGTGTTAATTAACAGAACTTTCATAGAAAACCCACTGCCGCATAAAAACCGTATCTTTGCGGCCCATTTCAACATTGCCATGCGCGACAAACTCATTGCCCTTCGGGAAAAATACCAATTGCTGGAAGAACAGATGGCCGATCCGGCCACGGTAGCGGACATGGACCGCTGGAAAAGAGTAAACAAGGAATACAAAAACCTGCAACCCATCATCGAAGCGTTTGAGCGGTTTGACAAGGTAGATGCCAACTTGATAGACGCCCGCCAGGTGCTGGCCAACGAGAGCGACCCCGATCTGCGTACCATGGCGCGAGAGGAAATCCAGCTGATGGAACCCGAGCGCGAACGCCTCGAAGAAGCCCTCAAGGTGTTGCTGGTGCCCAAAGACCCCGAAGACGAAAAGGACGTTATTTTTGAAATCCGTTCCGGTACCGGCGGCGACGAAGCGGCTCTATTTGCAGGCGACCTCTACCGCATGTACATGCGCTATTTCCAACTCCAGGGCTGGCAGGTGGAAGTGCTCGACGAAAGTCCGGGTGCCGTGGGCGGTTTTGCCAAAGTGGTGCTCGAAATCACGGGCGAAAACGTGTACGGCAAGATCAAGTTCGAATCGGGTACCCACCGCGTGCAACGCATACCCGACACCGAAACCAAAGGCCGGGTGCACACCTCCGCCGCCACCGTGGCCGTGTTGCCCAAATTGGAACCCGAAGACATTAACATTCGGAAAGAGGACATCCGCACCGACGTGTTTCGCGCCAGCGGTGCCGGTGGCCAGCACGTCAACAAAACCGAATCGGGGGTGCGCTTCACCCACTTGCCCACCGGCGTGGTGGCCGAAAGCACGGAAAGCCGTTCGCAACACAAAAACCGCGACATTGCCATGGGCCGATTGGTGCAACAAATTCAGGACATGCAAATTCAGCAAACTGCCTCTACCCTGGCTTCCCAACGCCGCAGCCTGGTGGGTTCCGGCGACCGTTCGGAAAAAATACGCACCTTCAACTGGCCTCAAAACCGCGTGACCGACCACCGGCTGGAGGGCGACAACAAAAACTACAACCTCGATAAGGTCATTGAAGGCGACCTGGCGCCGCTCATCGAAGCCTTGATTATTGCTGATAATGCGGCCAAGCTGCAAGGAGAAGATTGAGCTGGCCTAAAGGTTGGTACACCCGCTCAATAAATATCTTCCGGCTCCGAGTCCAGGTCTTTTGCCTGCATTTTAACAGAATGCTCCTCTTCCCTGTCCGCCTGAGGCGCTGTGCTGGCATTTTCATCTTTGAAAAACCGCCGCTGGAACAGCAGGATGATGAGCACGCCCGTGGTGATGGAGGCGTCGGCCACATTAAAAATAGGGCTGAAAAACAGAAACTCCTGCCCACCGAAAAACGGTATCCAGGTGGGGATGTTGATCCAGGCCATGGGAAAATAGAGCATATCCACCACCTTTCCGTGCAACAACGTGCCGTAACCCTGCCCCCAGGGCACCAGCTCGGCCAAGCCGCCATGATAGGGCGATTCGGTAAAAATCATACCATAAAACACGCTGTCAATGATGTTGCCCAGGGCACCCGCCGTGATCAGGCCAATGCTCAGGATGAATCCGAGCGGAAAATTGGACTTGATGAGCAGCGCAATGTACCACACCAGGGCCGACACCATCAGGATGCGGAAAATGCTCAACAGCAATTTGCCGTACACCCAGTCAAAGGTGATGCCAAAGGCCATGCCCTCGTTTTCCACAAAATGAAGGCGCGCCCAACGCAACCCGAACATGGGGTAGTCGTCGTTGTACTCAAAATGGGTTTTGATGTAAAATTTGACGCTCTGGTCAATCGCAAGTACCAGCAGGATCAGCAAACTGACCAATATTGTTTTTTTCAATGGCATCTTTCTTTTTTTGATGCGGCTACGGCCCGCAAAGTAACAACAAATTCCCCACACACCCACACCCCATCCCTCACCTCCGATGCTGCTCCACCTGCTTGAGCAGCCAGTCGCGCTCCATCACCGGCGTCATTTCGCGTATTTGTTCAGCCAGGCGGCTGGTTTGTGTTTGCGAATACGGATTGAGGTTGAGCAGGCGGCGCATCAGGCTGATCATGTTTTTGTACGCAGTTTTGCGGGCCGGATCCAGGGCTTCTTTTCGTTTGAGGTAAATGCGCATGCTGTCGAGCAGCGATTCGAAAGCGTCGTACTCGCTTTGTTCGTAGTACACTTTGAGCAGCATGGTTTTGCCGATGATGTTCAGCAGCATGTCGTCGTATTCAAATTCCATGAGTTGGCGTTGAGCTTTGTCGTAGTCGCCCTTTTCAAAATAGAGTCGCGCAAGGTTGAAATGCACGATGCTGTTGCGCTCTTTTTCCTCTAAGTTGTCCTGGTGTTTTTCGATAAACTGCTCGGCCCAGTCAAACTCGCCGATTTTGATGGCGAAGGCCACCGCGTTGCCAAACATATAGCGCGTCATTTTATTGTTTTCGAGCAACAAGCCGTATTGGCTGCCGATGCGGTAAAAATGGAGTGCCCGGCGGCAGTAATCGAGGTTTCCCTGGTTCACTTTTGCGGCGCAGTAGTTGAGGGCCGCCTGAAAGAGCGGGCGCATTTCGGAATGTTCGAACTGACCAACCGCTTCTTCTTGAATGAGCACCTCAAACCGGTCGAAATAATGTTCTTCAGCCGGATTTTTAATGGCCATGTACGCATAATACTGTGCAGCCACGGCGGGCTCCCGAACCAGGTCGCCCTCCAGCACATAAGGCAGAATGTGTTCGAGCAGGGGTTGGTTGTAGTCTACTTTCTGGAATACCCTTTTGTGGGCCAGCATGGAGTTGGCCGTGCGCAGTTTTTCGCTCACATACCAGTAGTCCAGGGCGTCATCTGTTTCCTGCAGGTTTACGGGAGCGTTCTGGTTGGTAACCACTTTGTGTTCGTAGTCCTCTTTTTCCAGAAAAAACTTGTTGAGCAGGTAGCTGCCGTTTCGGAGGGGTTGCGATTGCAGGCTCTCCGTGCCGAGGCGCTGCACCTGCCGGTAGGCCTTGTCCAATTTTCGCTGTCGGTAAACGCGCGCCAGGATCATGTTCACCTGCACCTTATCGGCCGTCAGTTCCGTAAACACCAGGTACTCTTCCACCACTTTGAGCAGAAAAAACATCGACTGCCGCATCCGCGCGTCATCGAATGGTTCGCGGGGGAAAATGGCCTTCCAGGCGACCTCCCGATCGGGAAAAGGCTGGCCGTTGATCACGTAGCGGCACAGAAAGTCGAACAACAGCCGGGTATCCTCCCGTTGATTGTGGGCCGGAGACTTCAGCCACTTGCCCACGGCGCGCATTTCTTTGCGATCCAGGGAGCGCAGAATGTCTGCCAACACGCTTTTTTCCATAGTACCTTTTGGTTAATGACTCAACAAACGTGCCGATTTTTAGCCAAATTGAAAATACCTTCATTTGAATAAAAACGAGATTATCAACTATTTATGATTGTATTTAGGAAAAAAAATACAAATATACTTGTAATTTTTCAAAAATTGTTGTTCAACAAATTCGAATTTTTGTCTTTTTTAACACTTTTTTCAACATGCACTTTTGTACTGTCAATTTAGCAGTTCAACAGGAAATAATCCACATCCCATGTTACGCAATCTCGTTATAGTCTCCTTATTGCTTTGTGGCGTTGGTGTCCTCCACGCACAAGGATGGGAACGCATCTACGGCGCATCCGGCCAGGATGAGGTGTACGATGTAGCACCAACACCTGATGGCGGTTATGCGATTGTTGGATACTATAACGCAGCTTCGGCTGTAAATCTTATCAAAACAGACGCCGACGGCCGTCTTCAATACCGCAAAACATTTCCCGGAAACCCGATGGCAGCCGGATTCGGCATAGCCGTTACCCTTGATGGCGGGTACGCCATAGTTGGATACATACAGAACAGCCCTGGCGGAGACAGAAATATTTACCTGATAAAAACAGACGCAGACGGCAACCAGCTGTGGGCGGAACAATACGGCGGCCCGAATAATGATGAAGGCCGCGACATCATTGAATTGCCCGACGGCAGCCTGATCCTGACTGGATACCAGACAAACGTCGCCGGGAACCGAGAGATGGCCATCCTGAAAACCGATTCCGATGGTACGCTCCTTTGGTCACAGAAGTTTTCCAAACCCGATTCCGAGCTGGAAGGCAACGCACTTGCTTTAGCCAACAACGGCAACCTGGTTGCTGCCGGACGCTTACGGACGACTTCGCCGATCAAAGACGATTTTTTTGTAGTCCGCCTGGACGATAATACGCCCCTTTGGGAAAATACTTTTGGCCTGTTCGATTTGTTCGGCAATGCGGGTGATGAATTTGCGCAAGACATCGTGGCTACCGACGATGACGCCTTCGTCCTTGCAGGTACGACCAACATTGTACAGGGCGGTGCCGGCGTCCTCCTCAAGATTGATGGCGACGGCTCCAAAAATGCGATTTGGCAAGAGGTCTTCCCAAAGACCGATTTTTATGGATTAACGGCCGATGGAAAAAACGGCTTTTTTGTTACCGGAAACAAAACCCTCAGCCCTACATCCATTGACCTGGTGATTGTGCGCACCGATTCGGAGGGCAATCCGGTTTGTGAAACCGTGGTTGGTCGTGCTGGTTTAGACATTGGTTATGGCATTACGGCTACGCCCGATGGTGGTGCCCTGGCAGTCGGCTCATCCAACGCGTTTTTCCCTTTTTCCGAAACGCAGCCGTATCTGGTAAAAATGGATCCTGTTTGTGCAGTGTTCACCAGTTACCTGAATGGCAACATTTTCCACGACACCAACAACAATTGCACGCCAAACAGCGGCGAAAAGGGCCTGGAAGACTGGATCGTTCGCATTGAGGGCAGCAATTTTGCCGATCGGTATGCCATTGCAGATGCAGACGGCAATTTTAGCGTGGAGGTAGATACGGGCACGTACACCCTGCGCTTGTTTACCCCAAACAATTATTGGTCGGCCTGCGACTCGATTACCACCGTCCACGTTGCCAATTATTACGATTCTGTTGAGGTCAACATTCCTGTTTCCGCCGTAGCTTCTTGTCCACGCAATGAGGTAAACATCGGAACTCCCATCCTGCGCCGCTGTGCCAACAACGTATACACTGTCAATTATTGCAATTCGGGCACCATCGCATCGGTGAATACCTATGTGGAAGTAACGCTCGATGACAACATGACGTTTGCCGGCAGCAGTTTGCCACCGGTGCAACAAGTAGGTAAAACCTATACATTCAACGTTGGTTTTCTGGAAAGCGGCGACTGTGGTTCGTTTACCATCACTGGTTTTCTGGACTGCAACACCATTACCGGGCAAGCGCATTGTGTGGATGCGCATATTTTTCCGGACGATTTTTGTGATGTGAATGCCGCGTGGGACGGTTCGATTGTGAGTGCCCGGGCGGTGTGCGATGGTGATACGGTTCGTTTGTTGCTATTCAACGAAGGGTTTGGCGATATGGTTAGTGCCCTGGATTATGTGATCGCAGAAGATGTAGTGATGCTGACGGCACCCAACAATCCCGATTTTCAGTTCCAGCTCAAACAAGGCCAGGACTCTGTGCTGTACGAAACACCCGCAAACGGGAAAACCTATCGCATCATAGCCGAACAGAGCCCCGGATACCCGGGCGTGAGTTATCCCACCGCGGCCGTAGAAGGGTGCGTAAGCGATACATCCATCACCGGTTTTAGCACCGGATTCTATACCATGTTTCCGGAAGACGATGCCGACCCGTTTGTGTCCATCGATTGCCAGGAAAGCAACAATGCCGATTATAATCCCACAGTTTTCAAGAGAGGCCATCCCAAGGGCTACAACACCGAGCGGTACATCAGTCCACAAACCGATTTAACCTATTTAATCCACTTTCAGAATACCGGTACCGATACCGTTCATTCTGTAGTAGTGCGCGATACGTTGTCGCCTTACCTCGATGCTGCCACCGTCATCCCCGGTGTGTCCAGCCACGTTTACCAATTCGATGTGTACGGTACAGGTATCGTTTCTTTTAATCTGACCAATGTTAATCTCGCCCCCGGCAGCAGTGGGTATGTTAAGTTTCGCGTGTCCCAAAAACCGGAACTCACCTGTGGAATAGAAATTTTGAATACCGCTGCTGCATACTTTGATTTTCAGGAACCGGTTCTCACGAACCAGACTTTGCATACGGTTTGCCCGTTTGACACCTTTGCCATTGTGCAAACCAAAGAAGTGTTTATTCCCGGTGCCGACGTGTTGGTGTATCCCAACCCGTTTGCCGAAAGTACCCGGATCAGCATTCGGGGCGTACAAGCGAAATCCTATACCTTGGAGGTATACAATATGCAGTCACAACTGCTCTTTAATGACCAACAAAGCCAACCCACTTTCCAATTGTGGAGACGCCAATTGCCAGCGGGGACCTTGTTCTACCGGCTTGTCGCAGATGGCAAGCCGGTAGCCTCCGGCAAATTATTGGCGCACTAATCTACCATTTTCCGCACTCACCTGGAAATAATCTCATCCCATGGTACAGGAGTCACCCCGGAACGCCGGGGTGGCTCCTGTGTTTTGGGGCAGCAGGCATCGCCGTTACAGCCCCGCCACACACACGTATTTTATTTCCAGAAATTCCTCTATTCCATATTTGGAACCTTCGCGGCCAATACCGCTTTCTTTCATGCCGCCAAATGGAGCCACCGCCGTGCCCAAAATGCCGGTATTTACCCCTACCATGCCATACTCCAGCGCGTCGGCCACCCGAAACACCCGACCAATATCGCGTCCGTAAAAGTAAGCGGCCAGACCATAAGGCGTGTCGTTAGCCATTTGGATCACCTCCGGCTCTGTAGAAAACGTATACACAGGTGCAACGGGTCCAAAGATTTCTTCTGTCCAAATGTTCATATTGATATTGGCGTCGGCCAGCACTGTAGGTTCGTAAAACGTGCCACCCAGGGCGTGCGGCCTTCCGCCGGTAAGCACCCGGGCACCCTTGCTTGTTGCATCTTGTACCAAACGATCAACTTTGTCAAACGCTTTTTGGTTGATGAGCGGGCCCACCTGATAGCCCTGTACCGCGCCCGGCCCTACTTGTTGTTTTTCAACAGCTGCTGCAAATTTTTGCAGGAAGGACTCGTACACGCTGTCTTGCACAAAAATCCTGTTGGCACATACACAGGTTTGCCCCGCGTTTCGAAATTTAGACGCTATTGCGCCTTCCACTGCGGCATCCAAATCGGCATCATCGAACACAATAAACGGCGCGTTGCCGCCCAATTCCAGTGAAATTTTTTTCACGGTATCAGCACATTGGCGCATGAGCATTTTACCCACTGCGGTGCTGCCGGTAAATGACAATTTTCGAACCAGAGTGCTGTCTGTCAGCGCCTTGCCAATTGCAGGTGCGTTTTTGCCGGTCACCACATTTAGTACCCCCGGAGGCATACCGGCCCTTTCGGCCAGCTCGGCCAGGGCCAATGCCGAAAGGGGCGTTTCGTCCGATGGTTTGATGACCACGGTGCATCCGGCGGCCAGAGCGGGCGCTACTTTTCGGGTAATCATGGCGTTCGGAAAATTCCAGGGCGTAATGGCACCCACTACCCCAACGGGTTGTTTGGTCACCAACAAACGCATGTTTGGTCCGTGCGGCGGTATAATGTCGCCATAAACCCGTTTACCCTCTTCAGCAAACCATTCGATGAATGAAGCGCCGTAGCGCACCTCGCCCCGCGCTTCGGATATGGGTTTGCCCTGTTCGGCCGTCATCATGTTCGCCAAGTCTTCTGCGTGTTGCAGGATCAGGTCGTGCCACTTGTGTAAAATACCCGCGCGCTGTGCTGCGGTTTTTCTGCTCCAGGAGGCCAGGGCCGTGTGGGCTGCGGCAATCGCCTGTTCGGTTTCGGTGGTGCCACAATCGGCCACCTCGGTAAGAGACTCGCCGCTTGCCGGATTCAACACCGGGAATACTGCCTGACCCCCAGCGTCTGCCCACAATCCGTTGATGTAAGCTTTTGTCCGAAACAGTGTCGGATCTTTCAATTGTAGTGGCGTCATTTTTTGTGTTTTTGTGTCACCTGCCGATAGACAAGCTATTGGTATATCGTTTGATCGAACCGTTTTGTTTACTTTTTGTGTTTGTCGCGATAAAGATCATGGTCGATGCTAACCAAAAACACTTGAGCAACACGAGCACATGACCGAACTTTGGGGGTTAAGAGATGAGCATTCCAATTTCATGTCTTAATTTTTACATAACAATAGTGAACATGCGCTACCTTTGTCTTGTTTGGATTTTGTCTAAATTCAAAGCGTAGTTTTTTCAAACAACACCATGGTCATGCAGCGCCACATCCGCACCGTATCTGAACTAAAGACACACGAGTGTGCCCGAACTTACGCTTTTTCTGACCCTGCGTTGGCAGGCCGGTTAACTGCGATGGGTATTTTGCCGGGTTCGAGCATTGAGATGGTTCGGACAGCTCCATTCGGATTTGCTTATTATGTCAAGGTGAACGGTGTCCGCATGGCCCTCAGGGAAGAAGAAGCCGCGAATATTTTACTGGAAGTATGATTGACGGGGGCAGACAAGCGCTTCACATAGCCCTGGTTGGAAACCCTAACAGCGGTAAGTCGACTGTTTTCAACCAACTAACGGGTTTACGCCAAAAAACGGGCAATTTTCCGGGTGTAACGGTCGATATCCACAAAGGCAAACTCGTTTTGCCCGGTGGAAAAATGGCGGTGCTGGTAGATTTTCCGGGCACGTATAGTATTTACCCGACTGCCTCGGATGAAAAAGTGGTAGCGGCTGTGCTCACCCAACCTGGTGGACCACATTACCCCGACGCGGTGATTTATGTGGCTGACACTACACATTTGGAAAAACATCTGTTGTTGCTTACCCAGCTGATGGACCTTGATTTGCCGGTAGTGCTTGCGCTTAACATGTCGGATACCGCTTCCGAACAAGGCATTACGGTAGACACCCGCCAACTCAGCGAGGTACTGGGCATTCCGGTGGTGGCCATCAGTGGTCGAACCGGTCAAAACTTAGCACAGCTGCCGTTTGAGGTTGATCAATTGCTGCGGAACCGGGAGGTTTCTAAACAACGCAAGCCCTTGTACCGGCTTAGCGATCAAGAGCTTCAAATTGTGGAAGCCGTTGGCCAAAATCTTGGTGAAACGCATCCTTACAGGGCCTTGCTGCTGGCCCACCACCACGGCTGGTTGCCATTTTTATCCACCGAAGCAAGGGAAACACTTGCCGCTATAACGCAAACAAAATCGTTTCAATCGCTGCGCAACCAGGTAGAAGAAACACTTGACCGCTACGATCGCTTTACGCCCATCATTGAGCGGGTGGTTCAAAAACCGCCAGCATTTCCCACCACCACGACGGACCGCATAGACGAGGTGCTCACCCATCGGGTTTGGGGTCCTTTAATTTTTGTCTGTGTGATGCTGCTTGTTTTTCAAGCCATTTTCGACTGGAGTGCCGCGCCTATGGATTGGATCGAAGGTGTTTTTGCACACCTCAGCTCCTGGCTGCAACACCACTTGCCGGATCACTGGACAACTGGCTTGCTGACCGATGGTGTACTTGCTGGTTTGAGTGGCATCCTGGTTTTTGTGCCGCAAATTGCCATTTTGTTTTTTTTAATAGCCATTTTGGAGGAAGTCGGGTACATGGCCCGGGTCGTATTTATGTTTGACAAAAGCATGCGCCGCTATGGCATGAACGGGCGCAGTGTGGTGGCGCTCATCAGTGGGGGCGCTTGTGCCGTACCGGCCATTATGAGTACGCGCACCATTGGCAACTGGCAGGAGCGGCTCATCACCATAATGGTTACGCCGTTTATCAGTTGCAGTGCGCGATTGCCGGTATACGCTGTACTCATCGGTTTGGCTGTGCCCGCCACGCGCATCCTGGGTTTCTGGAACCTGCAATCCATCACTTTTGCCGGCATGTACCTTTTGGGCACACTCGCTGCTTTTGGTTCGGGCTGGTTGATGAAAAAGTACCTGCACACGCGCGAACCCTCATTTTTAACACTTGAGCTACCGGTGTACCGCGTGCCTCACTGGAAAAATGTGTGGCTTACCGTGTTGGAAAAAACCATGGCTTTTGTGTGGGGTGCCGGCAAAATAATTTTGTTCATTTCTATTGTGCTGTGGGCCATGGCCAGTTTTGGACCCGCCGAAGCCATGCAAACGGCCGAACAACAAGCTGCAAATATGGCAGCGCAACAACACCTGGATAAAAATGCTGCCGATGATTTGCTTGCAGGCTACAAACTTGAAGCTTCGTGGGCAGGACAATTGGGTAAATGGATAGAGCCCGCCATCCGTCCGCTTGGTTATGACTGGAAAATTGGAATTGCGCTCATTGCGTCTTTTGCAGCGCGGGAAGTATTTGTGGGCACCATGTCTACCATATACAGCATAGGCAGCACAGATGATGAAGTGCTGTTGCGCGAAAAAATGAGGCACGCCACCTTTGCGGATACCGGCGCTCCGGTGTACACGTTGGCGACTGCATTGTCGCTACTGGTTTTTTACGCCTTAGCCATGCAGTGCATGAGCACCATGGCGGTGGTGCAAAGAGAAACAGGCAGTTGGAAATGGGCTTTGTTTCAATTTGTGTTTATGAGCGGGCTGGCTTATTTACTTGCCTGGTTGACTTACAGCATCTTTGCCTAACATAAATGGAGTGTTAAGTTAATATGAAGTAAAATGTTAACTTACTCATAAACAAACAATTGCAAAAGTCATCTGCGCCTTCATTTTGTGGAAAAAAAACGGGCTTATGCACCTTGGCCAACACTCATTTGGCACGAGGGGTATTTTTCCACATACAATCACTTTTTACAAACGGGTTTTTGGCACCTGCCAACGCTTCTCCACTATGAAGTTAATGTTAAGCAATTGTGTTTTTATTTATGCACGCCGTGCGCCTGAATGTGGATTACTGCGACATGTAGTTGATTTTCATGGCTTAAAAGTAAACATTTACGCAGTGAAATGGTGGAAAGAAACCGGATAACATGGCATCGGCTGTCGGTAACTTACTTTTACACATACCAACACCCCTAATGATGATGACAATTTTTAAAATTTAAATTCATTCAATTTAATAATAAACCATTAAAGGTTGTGGATAGTGGAAAAACGAAAGCGGCTTACTTTTGTTTGTTCTGAAACAACAAGCGCAAATTATGCAAACGAAATCCGTATTGGTTGAGTCAACGCGCAAAGCATGGGCGCCGGACGACAAGATTTCCCGAGTGGTAAAAATATGGTTGATCACCGGTCTGGTTATGGTATTCATGCAAGTGGTTATCGGGGGTATTACAAGACTCACTGGAAGCGGATTGAGCATCACGCGATGGGAAATTGTGACCGGCTCTATTCCGCCCTTGACTACTGCTCAATGGCAGGAGGCATTTGACTTGTACCGGCAAACGCCGCAGTACCAGAAGATCAACCAGGGCATGAGCATGTCTGCTTTTCAGTTTATTTACTTTTGGGAATATTTTCACCGGCTTTGGGCCCGATTAATGTTTCTTGTGTTCATTGTGCCGTTTGGCTGGTTCTGGTGGAAGGGTATGTTTTCAAAACGCCTCATGCCACGGCTTTTGGTGGTGGTGCTGCTTGCGGGGCTTGAAGGGTTTTTCGGTTGGATCATGGTGGCCAGCGGGCTTATTCACCGGCCCTGGGTAAATGCTTATAACCTGACGCTTCACCTGACAATGGCCATTATCATTTTCAGTTATTTGTTATGGACAACCTTCATTGCGTTCAAACCTAATCCGAGCGCATGGGGATTATCGGGCGACCGCCGATTTACCTGGACGCTGGTGATCGTCGCATTTGTTCAGATTGCGCTGGGGGCCATGATGTCGGGTACCAAGGCAGGTTTGTTTTATCCTACATGGCCCGACATGCAGGGGTACTTCATTCCTCCTGTGCTGTTTGATGCATCAATGTGGTCGGTTGAGAGTTTTACCCATTACGACACCAATCCGTTTATGCCTGCATTGATTCAGGTATTGCACCGCAACACGGCTTATGTACTGGCGGGTTTGGTGTTGTATTTTGTGATAACGCGTTTGCGCTTGAGTGAAAATAAACAGGCTTTTCGAACCAGTTTATGGTTGGCCGGAGCTATGTTGGTTGCGCAAGTAATGCTTGGCATCATCACACTGCTGCTGTGTAAGGGCCACATTCCTGTGGGTTGGGGGGTAGCGCATCAGGCCACGGCGCTGTTTCTTTTGGGTGCATTGCTTTGGTTGGCTTACGGCACAGGAAGAAAAAGAAAAACCGTCGGATAGAGCCTGGTTGCGTATTTTCGCTTTTCCGTTTTCTTTTTCCTTATATTTGCCTTTTCAGTAACTTTCAAATATAGGATGGATATTACCATTAAGGAAGAACATGGTTTTCGCTACATCGAATCAGGTGGTTCGGGCGAAACCCTTATGTTGCTACATGGCCTTTTTGGGGCCTTGAGTAATTTTGAGGGAATCATCAAGACGTTTTCAGGGCGGTACAACGTAGTTGTGCCCATTCTGCCTATTTACGAAATGCCCATTTTTGAGGTGTCGGTTATGGGGCTGGTGGATTTTGTGACCCGATTCGTGGCGTTTAAACAATACGAAAAAGTCCATGTATTAGGCAATTCACTGGGCGGGCACATTGCTTTGTTGTATGTCATTGCAAATCCGGATAAAATTGCTTCGGTCACACTCACCGGAAGTTCTGGTCTTTTTGAAAGTGCGTTTGGCTCGGCATTTCCACGCCGGGGTGATTATGAATACATTAAAAACAAAACGGCCGATACGTTCTACGACCCCAAGGTGGCTTCGAAGGAATTGGTCGATGAAGTATTCGGTATCGTCAATGATCGGAACAAGGCCATCCGGGTTGTAGCCACAGCTAAATCAGCTGTTCGGCACAACCTGGGCGATAAGCTCCAACACATCAAAGCGCCAACGCTGCTCATTTGGGGTAAACAGGATAATGTAACTCCACCCTTTGTTGCTGAAAAATTTCATGAGTTGATCTCCAATTCACAGCTGTACTTTCTCGACGAGTGTGGTCATGCGCCAATGATGGAAAAACCGGAAGAGTTTAACCGTTTGTTGGACAAGTTTCTTTCGGAGGTGATTGTTGCTAATTCTATTGCCTAGTATATATTTTTATTGTATTAATATGATTAAGCCCATTTGCAATTGTTCCACGTGGAACAATTGCAAATGGGCTTAATCATGTAAAGGGAAACTTATTATTGCCGAAAAATGGATATGTAATTAACGGCATGACTGACAACCATGAGTAACAGGTTGACTTCTGTCAATACCGTTTCGCCTGTAACCTTCGGTCAATTTAGCAATGTGTAATGTTCCACGTGGAACATTGTGCCACACCGACTACTGGTTTTAGATTTTAATTACATAAACTTCTACCCTGCGGTTGAGGGCGCGTTTGTCATCAGAGTCATTTTCGTTTATTGGAAATTTTGGGCCGTGCCCAATGGTTTCGATGCGTTCTGTTTCAATTCCTTCTTTGTTTAAAAATGCCTTTATGGCGTCTGCGCGGTCTTGTGATAATTGAAGCAAGTCTTGGGCCTTACCTATATTGTCGGTATGGCCTTCAATTCGGATATGGATGTTGGGGTTTTCTTTGAGTACCTGGGCAAGCCTGCGAAGTTCGGGCAAAGAAGTGGTGAGGATAATTGATTCTGATTGCTGAAAGTAAATGGGCCGGAGTTCTATTTTATCGTCTTTTTTTAACGGGTCCATAAATACATCAATATACTGATCGCCGAAGTAAGCATAGTCGCGGCGCAATGAAATGGTGTCGGTTTGGCCAATATAGCCCGGCATGTGTGGGACGATGGCAAATGGAATGCCTTTTGGTATTTTAAGCGAGAAAGTGCCATCGGGACAAGCGATGGTGTTTAGCGGTGATCGTTTGCTGGAGTAGTCAATTTCGGCATCGGGAATGAGTCTGCCTGTTTTTCTATTCAATATACGACCGCGTATGGTGATTTCGGTAGGCTGGGCAGGGGCTAACTGAATGCGGAATATGTCGCTGTTGCCATCGCGTTTAGAGGTGAAGTATAAATAGCCCGTAGACATGTTGAAGTAAGGCTGGCTGTCGTCGGCGATGGAATTGACCGGTTTGGTGAGCCGCACGGGTTCAGACCAGTTTTTCCAGGTTTCATCCAAACGTTTGCTCATGAAAATATCATTACCGCCGATGCTTTCTCCACGGTTTGAAGAGAAAAAGAGGGTAGTGTTGTCTTCAGATAAATATGGTGTAGTCTCGCGGCGTTCCGAATTGAGTGTTTTGCCGAGGTGCTGGGGGGCAGTCCACTGGTCTTCCTTGGTGCGAAAACACACGTATAAATCCATGTCTTTGGAGTCGTATCGGGTAGCAGACAAAATGAGTATTTCCCCGTCAAAACTCATGGTCAGGCTGACATCAGATGTGATGGTGTAGTATTCATCAATTTCAACGGCTTGTGGGAAGTCCCAGGTACCATCGGGTAATTCCCGGATCAATGAAAATCCGCGTTTCATGTTGCCGTTAAGTTCGAACTGATTGATGACGTAAAATGCATGCGGATCAGGGGTGATGGTCACCAAACTATTGGGCAGTGCATTATTCAAAGGGTGTTTGGGGTGAAAGGGCGGTAAGAAACCCGTGCTGTCGGCCGGAGCAATCCAAATATCCTGGTTAAATGGAGAGGTAGTTGGGTCAGATACATGCCCCCCCTTGCCACTCAATTGACCATACACCCACGACAAGCGCTCCCGGTAGACCTCCAGTGGATAGCGTGTGAGGATGTCCATGCTGTCCATAATCAAAGTAGGATCAAACTCCGGATAAGCTACCCGCGTAAAAAATAAACGGCTTCCATCGCGAGAAGGCACCGGGGTGATCTCGTTGTACGGAGAATTGATGTAAGCCGGCAGTTTTTCAACAACAAGTTCCTGGCCTTGCACCCATACAGCATGGAAGAGGATGGCACAGCAAAAACATAAGTATTTCATGGAAGTAATGATTTGAGTACGGTACAAATTTAGACAGGATTGGCCTGTTTACCGTTAACAGAACCCTTTTGATTTTAGGAGGGAAATAAGAAACAGGATGCCCGGCGCAGCCAAGCATCCTGTAAAAATGGTTATTGCTTCAACAATAAGTGCTGTGGCGGCCTGTCGTTTTTTATTACGGCCACCTGCATTCGGGTGCAATCAATTCAGGCGTTCGAAGATGCCGGCAATCCCTTGTCCGCCACCCACACAGGCAGTCACCATGCCATAGCGTTGGTTGCGCCGCCGCATCTCATGCAAGAGTTGAATGGATAATTTGGCCCCGCTGCATCCCAACGGGTGACCCAAAGCAATGGCACCGCCATTTACGTTGAGTTTTTCCGGGTCGATGCCTAATTCCTTGACAACAGCCAAAGACTGGGCAGCAAACGCTTCGTTCAGTTCAATTTGTTCGATGTCGGCTAATTTCAAGCCGGCAAATTTAAGCGCTTTGGGCACCGCAGCTACAGGTCCTATACCCATGTACAGGGGTTCTACGCCAGCCACCGCGCAGGAAACGAGGCGCGCGATGGGGGACAGGCCCAGTTGGTTCATCATTTCTTCCGACATCACGAGCACAAATGCCGCTCCATCGGAAGTTTGTGAGCTGTTGCCTGCCGTCACAATGCCGCCATTGGCAAACGCAGGACGCAACTTGCTCAGGCCTTCTATGCTGGTGTCGCGGCGTACGCCTTCGTCGGTGTCTACCGTAAACGTGCGCTCTTTGCGTTTGTCGTTTTCAACCCAGACTTCAGGCACGTTAACCGGTACTATTTCATCCACAAACTTGCCCGCATCAATGGCCGCTGCGGCCCTTTGGTGGCTTCGAAAAGAAAAGGCATCGGATTCTTCGCGGGTTACGTTGAATTTTTGGGCAACCGCCTCTGCGGTAAGGCCCATGCCAATGAGGTAATCGGGGGTGTGCACCGCAATGTTGTAGTTGGGTGCCAGTTTATAACCGGTCATGGGGATGAGCGACATGCTTTCCACGCCCCCCGCAAGGTAACAATGGCCCATTCCTGCGCGAATTTTGGCCACCGCAATGCTGATGGTTTCGAGTCCGGAGGCGCAGTAGCGATTCACCGTCATGCCGGGAACGTCTTTTCCAAGCGCCCGAACGGCAATAAGACGACCAATTTGCAAGCCTTGTTCGCCTTCCGGATTGGCGCAACCCACAAGGAGGTCATCTACCAAAGCAGGGTCTAATTGTGGTACCTGGGCCATCAGGTGTTTAATGACGTCTATCGCGAGGTCGTCAGGCCGAACACTTTTGAAGCCGCCCTTGCCAGCTTTGCCAACTGCGGTGCGGTAACCTTGAATGATGTATGCTTCCATGACAATTTTTTTTTAGTTGCGTAAAGGTTTGCCGTTTTCCAGCATGTGTTGAATGCGTTCAAGGGTTTTGGTCTCGCCGCACAAGCTTAGGAAAGCCTCGCGTTCGATATCGAGCAGGTATTGTTCAGACACCTGCTGGGGAGCAGTCAAGTCGCCGCCACACAATACCCAGGCGATTTTGTGTGCAATTTTGATGTCGTGATCGGTGGCATAATTGCCCAAACGAAGCGTATGCGCAGCGGTATACAAGGCACCCAGACCTGTACGGCCCAGCACCAACACGTCTTTGCGGGGTATGGGTTGGGTGTACGCATCGGCCATTTCCAATACCTTGGCTTTGGCCTCGCTGATGTTCCTGCCTGTATTGAGTACTATCTGATCCTTTTGGTGCAAAAAATACCCGTATTGAAAAGCTTCATGTGCCGAAGTGGCCACCTGAGCCGTGGCAATGCATTTGAATTTTTCAATCAGGGTTGGTATTTGCACATCACCTTCTTTGGCGTAGATATCGCTTGCTCTGACTGCAAATTCTTTGGTGCCGCCTCCGCCGGGTATGAGGCCTACCCCTACTTCGACCAGTCCAACATACGATTCCGCTGCGGCCATGACCCCATCGGCGTGCATGGAAAACTCGCAGCCACCACCAAAAACATATCCTTGTGTGGCCATAACGACCGGAATGGCAGAATAGCGCAGGCGCATAGCCGATTGTTGAAAGAGGTTAACCGCCATGTTGAGCTCGTCCCACTCCTGTTGGTAGGCCATCATGGCGATCATCATCAGGTTGGCTCCCACGGTAAAGTTTTGGGCGTTGTTGCCGATGACCATTCCTTTCCAGCCTTGCTCTTCGGCAATTTGAATGCTGTCGTTGATGCCGCGCAAAATGCCCTCGCCTATGGCATTCATTTTGGAGTGAAATTCCAGGCACAGCACGCCGTCGCCAATGTCATGTAAGGTGCATTCCGCATTTTGATACACCGGTTTTTGATCGCGGTAGGCGTCAAGCACAATGAACGCGCTGCCTCCGGGCAACGATTCATATCCTTTTTTCGCCGGGTTGTAACACGTGCGTTTGCCGCCTTCCATTTTGTAGAAAGAAGTGTGTCCGGCAGCAAGCATTTCTTTGACCCAGGGTGCAATTTTTTCGCTTTGCGCCTCTGCCAGCGCCACGCCCTCTGCTACACCAAGCATGTCCCAATATTCAAAAGGGCCTTTTTCCCAGGCAAAACCGGCACGCAGGGCGTCGTCTATGGCATAAACGGTGTCGCTGATTTCGGGAATGCGGTTGCCCGCGTAGGCAAACAGGCCCAAAAATGCACGTTGCAGCAGTTCGGCACCCTTATCGGTGCCTTTAAATACTGCTTTGATGCGGCGGGGCAACTCGTCGATTTGCTTCAGGGTGTCTAAAATGGGGAGCTTCTCCTTTTCTGGCACCTCATAAACGAGGGTATGCAGATTCAACGATTTGACCACCGGTCGGCCCTTGGCGTCGCGTTGATCGGTTTTTTCATAAAATCCTTTGCCTGTTTTATTGCCAAGAAACTTGTTGTCGATCAGAAACTGCAAGTAAGGTGGTACTTCAAAGGTGCTGATCTGTTCGTCGTCCGGACAATTTTGGCGCATGCCATTGATGACGTGAATGGCCGTGTCCATGCCCACCAAGTCACCCAATCGAAAGGTGCCGGTTTTGGGTCTGCCAATGGCCGGACCAGTGAGGGTATCCACGGTAGAAATGTCAAGCCCAAGTTCATGGGCAAGCTGGAAAATACGGGCCATGGCGTACACCCCAACCCTGTTGGCGATGAACGCCGGGGTATCTTTGCACAACACGGTTTGTTTTCCGAGGAATACGTCGCCAAAATGGAGGAAAAAATCGACCACGCTGCGGTCGGTGTCTGCGGTTGGAATGATTTCCAGCAGGCGCATGTAGCGCACCGGATTGAAAAAGTGTGTACCGAGGAAGTTTTTTCTAAAATCGTCGCTTCTTCCCTCCGCCATCAGGTGGATTGGAATGCCGGATGTGTTGGACGACACCAACGTGCCTTGGCGTCTGTACTGGTCGACCTTTTCAAATACCTTTTGCTTGATGTCGAGTCGCTCCACCACCACTTCGATGATCCAGTCGGCATCTTTGATCCGGGCAAAATCATCTTCAAAATTGCCTACGCTGATGCGCTGGGCGTACCCATTGTCGAAAAACGGAGCTGGTTTGGTTTTGAGGGCGGTTTGCAAGGCTAGTTGACCAATGCGGTTGCGGGCGGCTGGCGAGGCCGATTCTTCGGGTTTAAGATCCGGCGGCAGGATGTCAAGCATGAGCACCTCCATGCCGCAGCCCGCTAAGTGAGCCGCAATACCGGTACCCATGAGCCCAGAGCCCAGGACGGCCACCTTGTGGATATGTCTGGATTTCATCATTGTGTATTGAAAGGGTTTTAAATTTAATGTTGACTGTTAAATATTGCATCAGCGAATTTTCGCTAAGCAAAGATAGAATTATTTTTTATTGAAGAAGCAGCCTTTATGCTTTTCCGACGGTAAGTTATGTAATGAATTTATAATTGTTTTGTTTCCTTTGATCTTTCGAAAACAACCCTTTTGTCATGAAAAAAATGTTTACCCCTTCATCTTACCGCATGGTCGGTTTGATATTAGGAATGGTGGTTTGGTTAGCCAACAGCTTCAACCCCCCGAATGCCCATACGGGTGCGCCGTTTGATAGCAGTTGTGGCAACTGCCACGGCGGGGGCGGGTTGAATGGTACGGTGACGCTTAGCGGTTTGCCCGGAACCATACAAGCCAATACTACTTATAATTTAACGCTTACCATGACCCCTACTGGCGGTAACCCCAATCGGGGCGGTTTTCAGTTGGTTGCGGTGGATAACAACAATGCCAATGCGGGTAACCTGGTCTCTGTCAATGGCCAAACAGGCACAGAAAATGCTGGTGGACGCGAATACATTGAGCACAGGGGCACAAAAACTTTTGGGGGCAGTCCCATTTCCTGGGACTTCGATTGGACCGCTCCGGCTTCCGCCGCGGGCAACACCATCAAGTTTTATTTCATTGGCAATTTCACAAACGGAAACGGAGGTACTTCCGGTGACAATGCTTTTGACGAATTGAATACCTTTTCTTTTCAACCCGCAGCTTCTCCAGTCTCGGCATCCATCAGCAGTTTTGAAAATGTATCTTGCAACGGAGGCAACGACGGCAGCATCACGGCCCAGGGTGCGGGCGGCACGCCTCCTTATTCGTATTCGTGGAACAATGGCCAGACCACCCAAACCGCCATTAACCTCAGCGCAGGTACCTATTCTGTTACCATAAGCGATCAGGCAGGCAGTACAGGTGTAGCGTCTCGAACCCTGACGCAGCCAACAGCCCTGAACGTACTGACCAGCGTGTCGGGCATCATCACGTGTACCAATCAAAGCGCTTCGGTTTCCGCTTCCACAACGGGCGGCGTATCACCCTATCAGTACAGTTGGTCGACTGGCGACAATGGCCCGTCGGTGCAAGTGAGCAGCCCAGGCACGTACTCCGTTACAGCCACGGATGCCAATGGTTGCATTAAAACCGGACAGGTAACCGTCAACGGAAACTTGCTGGCCCCATCAGCCGCAGCATCCACTCCCGGAGTATTAACCTGTGCAGCCGCTACGATTACCTTGAGTGGTTCGGGCTCATCGCAGGGCGCAAACTTTATTTACAGTTGGACAACCACAAACGGCAACATTGTCAGCGGTGCAAATACACTTAATCCTGTGGTCAACGCCACTGGCACCTATACATTGACGGTGATCAACACCATCAATGGCTGTACATCTACTGCTTCGACTACTGTCGCTTCCAATTTTGCACAACCCACAGCAAGTGCTCTTGCCGACGGGAAGCGCACGTGTACAGACACCATAGTTACCCTCACCGCTTCAGCTACGCCAAACAGTACGTTCAGTTGGAGAAATTCAAATAACGTGGTCATCGGTGCCGGATCAAACGTGGACGTACAGACGCCAGGCGTGTACACGGTCATCGCCACTGCTCAAAATAATGGTTGTAAAGATACCGCTGCAGTAACCGTACAAACAGACACGCTCAAACCAACGGCGAGCACCACCAACGGATCCATCACTTGTGTTCGGTCAGAAGATACGCTCACCGTAAAATCGGGTGCAGGCACCAGCTACTTGTGGGCCGGACCCGGAAATTTTGTGTCGGTAGAAGACAGCATCGCAGCAGACACCCAGGGATTGTACATCGTTACCGTAACCGGCACCAATGGCTGCACCACGCTCGATACGGCCATTTTAACATTAGACACCCTGCATCCGGCATTGGCAGTAACCAACGGCCAGATTAGCTGCCTCTCTCCATCGGACGAACTGGTGGCGTTTTCCGATTCCGTGCCAGTCCTTTACTCCTGGACTGGGCCAAACGGCTTTGTACAATCAAGCAACATATTGGTAATTTATGATACGGTGACGGTTACTGTTTCCGGGTCATACCAGGTGACGGCTACTTCGGAAAACGGTTGCACAACGGTGGACACTGCGGTCGTCTCCCAAAACCCGCCTTTAACCTCCCAATTGGTTTCAAAAAACAACGTATCGTGTTTTAGTGGCAACGATGGAAGTGCTACGGTATCGGTTGGCGGCGGATTGGCACCCTACAATGTGACTTGGTCTAACAATACTATTGGAAGCACAATCAACAACCTTCCGGCTGGACAGTATGTTTGGACGGCCACCGATGCAGCTGGATGCACCATCAGCGGTACAGTGGTCATAACCCAGCCAGCGCTGCTTGCAGCCAACGCCACTGCTACACAGGAGACGGCAAATGGAGCCAACAACGGCACAGCCACGGCTCAGCCTGTAGGGGGCACAGCGCCTTACACGTACGCTTGGTCAAACGGCGGAACGACCCAAACCATTACGGCTTTACCACCAGCAACGTATACGGTTACCGTAAAAGACGCCAACAACTGCACGGCCGTGCAAACCGCAACAGTCAATGCGTTTAATTGCAGCATTTCGGCCGATGTGGCTGTCACCGATGTGACTTGTTTCGGCGGCAAAGACGGATCCATCTCGCTATCGGTCAACACCCCCAACACGCCAGTGCAATATATTTGGTCTAATGGAGAAACGTCTGCAAGTATTTCCAATTTGGGAGCAGGGGTATTTGCGGTAACGGCCACCGATGCCGCCAGTTGTGTGGTGCAACGGCAAAATATAGTAGTCCTGCAACCTACTGCTGCAGATACCACTTTTATGCAAGCCACCACTTGTGATCCGGATCAGGCGGGCGTTGAAGTATCGGTGATTATCGATGCAAATGGCTGTGTCAGCTTTGTTGCACAGGAAACCATATTGTTGCCCAATAATGAGACCAATTTTTTCGAGGTAACCTGCGATTCGGCGGCGCTGGGCGTGTTTACATCTGTGTATTCCAATCAATTTGGTTGTGATTCCACGGTGACCGTAACAGTGACATACGAACCAAGCCCCTTGGATGTTTCTTTGGATTTTCTGAACAACGACGTTAATAACTCCGGGGCGGGCTCTGTAGGCGTAATTGTTGTCAATGGTTCGCAAGATGTTAATTATGAGTGGTTCAAAGATGGCGCAGCATATCCTGGAAATACTGCGGTGCTGAATGGACTGTTTGCTGGTCAATACACGGTTATTGTGACCGATGAAATAACAGGTTGCTCCAAATCGTTTGGGCCCATTGACGTGCAAAACACCGTCGCCACAAGCAATCCTTCCGAGCTTTATGGCATACGGACAATGCCTAACCCAGTAACAAGCGAACTGCGCGTGCGGTGGGGCAGCTTTCTGCCTCAAAGCGCCAGGATTTACGACAACCAGGGTCGTTTGTGCACAGTATTGACACAGAATATGTTGTCGTTGCCGATTGAAACATCGCAACTGCCATCTGGTTGGTATGTAATGCACGTACAAGACGAAACGGGCGGGAATGTGTTGCTTCGGTTTGCCAAACAAAGCCACTAAAGGAAATGAACCTACTCGCCGCTTTTGAGTTTTATTATTATTAACAAAAAGCTAAGGGCGGCGAGTAGGTATTTATATTGGAAAGTAACTGTAGAGGAAGTATCTTTGTGTATGGATGGTGACGTGCAGCGCCTTACGTCGTCAAATAACCCGATCCAAATAAATTAATATGGCATTTGCGCTTGCAGATGTCGCGTAAACCCTGTTCTTTTGAGCCGAAATTTTGCAACGCACACCCTTCACCCATTCACAGCCGAACTGGCTGCGACATAAACCGTTAATTGTCTACTCCTTATTTCAATGGAAAAGAAACGCCGCCCGCGCTTGGTTAAACCGGGTTCCGATTTTTCAACTGATCGTCCCAAAAAAATCATACCCGACGACAAATCGGAGCGTGAAAAAGAACAGCTTCCCGAGCGAAAGCCTTTTGAAGAACAAGAGAAAAAACCTTTCGACTCTGATCGTCCCCGTCCGTTCGAGCGGCGCGATGAAAACCCCGACACCGAACGCAAACCCTGGGAAGACCGCAGCAGCGGCAGCGAACGCAAACCCTACGATACAGATCGTCCACAGCGGCCTCCTTATGACCCCAATCGGCCACAACGTCCCTACGAGCGCCGCGAGGGTAATGACAATTTTGGCGAACGCAAACCCTGGCAGGATCGCAGCAGCGGTGGCGAACGCAAACCTTTCGACTCCGATCGGCCTCAACGTCCGTACGACCCCGACCGGCCACAGCGCCCGTATGAACGCCGCGAAGGTGGCAGCAATTTTGGCGAGCGCAAACCGTACGACCCCGACCGGCCACAGCGCCCGTATGAACGCCGCGAGGGTGGCAGCAATTTTGGCGAACGCAAACCGTACGATCCCGATCGGCCACAGCGCCCCCCTTACGAACGCCGCGAGGGTGGCAGCAATTTTGGCGAACGCAAACCGTACGATTCCGACCGGCCACAGCGCCCTTACGAACGCCGCGAGGGTGGCAGCAATTTTGGCGAACGCAAACCATACGACCCCAACAGGCCACAACGCCCCTATGAACGTCGAGAAGGTGGCAGCAATTTTGGCGAACGCAAACCATACGACCCCAACAGACCACAACGCCCCTATGAACGCCGAGAGGGCGGTGGTGGCGGCGGATTTGGCGGTCGCGATCAACGCAGCGGCGGTTTCAAAAAGCCGTTTGGCAAAAAGCCGTTTGGCAAAAAAGAGGAATTTTACGTTGAGCGCAAACCCAAACCCGGATTACCCAGCGGTGAAGGCATGCCGCTGAATAAATACCTGGCTCACTGTGGTGTGGCTTCGCGCCGAAAAGCGGTGGACTACATCACGGAAGGGAAAGTGACCGTCAATGGCGAACTCAAAAAAGAACCTTACTATCGTGTTCAGCCAAACGACAACATTATTTGCGACGGCAAAGACATGAAGGTGCAGGAGCGGCAAGTGTATATCCTGCTGAATAAGCCTAAAGGTGTCATTACCACAACCGAAGATGAACACGGCCGCGCAACAGTGCTCGATATTGTGGATCCGCATTTCCCGGAACGCGTGTACCCCGTCGGGCGGCTCGACCGCGATACTACAGGCCTGTTGCTCATTACCAACGACGGTGACCTGGCACAAAAACTCGCTCACCCCAGCCATCAAATCAAAAAACAGTACCGCATTGGTTTGGACCGGCCCTTGTCGCAGTCCGATTTTGAACGCATCGAAAACGGAATGAACCTGGAAGACGGCGAGGTAACGGTCAGCTGGGTGCGCTTTTCGGAAGACCACCCCGAACGCGATGTGGTAGAACTGGAAATTGTCATTGGACGAAACCGCATCGTGCGGCGCATGTTTGAATCGCTCGGCTACCGCGTACGCAAGCTCGACCGTTTTTACTACGCGGGCCTGACCAAGCGCGAATTGCCCCGTGGCAACTTCCGTGAGCTCACCCAGCGCGAGGTAATCATGCTCAAACACTTCTCCGGAAATCCGCCAACCCCATCCAAGAAATTTGAGAAAAACGTCCCCGATGAAGATATTCCCGATGACGAATTTAACGACGAGGTGGAAATCGATGATAACGTGGACGAGGTAAACAATGATGTTACAACTCCTCCAGAAATGGATGATCAAGCCTAAGAATGGCCCGCGAACAAGCTGATTTACTTATTTTGGGTTCCGGAATTGCCGGGTTGACCTTAGCCATAAAAACTGCACGACGATTTCCAGACCAACGGATTTTGGTGTTGACCAAAACCGACGAAGGCGAAAGCAATACCCGCTATGCACAGGGTGGCGTAGCAGCGGTGTGGGATATGGAAACGGATAATTTTGAAAAACACATTGCCGACACCCTCGATGCCGGTGATGGCTTGTGCAAGGAAGACATTGTGCGCATTGTAGTGGAAGAGGGCCCGCAACGGGTACAGGAAATCATTGATTGGGGGGCTCGTTTCGATAAAGAAAAGCACTCCAATGACTACGACCTGGCACGCGAAGGCGGCCACTCCGAACACCGCATCCTCCACTACAAAGACCTGACTGGCTGGGAAATACAACGCACCTTGATGGAAGAGGCAGCACGATTGCCCAATATTGAGGTTTTAGAACATTATTTTGCGCTTGACCTTATTACCCAGCACCACCTCGGACGCATGGTCATCCGTGTGACACCAGGCATTGAGTGCTATGGCTGTTATGCGCTGAACAAAAAAACAAACGAGATAGATACCCTCCTGGCACGGGCAACGGTACTGTGTACTGGCGGGGCAGGCCAGGTCTACAAGGCCACGACCAATCCGGTTATTGCTACCGGCGACGGCATCGCCATGACCTACCGCGCCAAAGGCCGGGTGGAAAACATGGAGTTTGTGCAGTTTCACCCTACCTCTCTGTTCAATCCTGCGGGTGAAAATCCTTCGTTTCTGGTCTCCGAAGCCGTACGCGGTTTTGGGGGCATCCTTAAAGGTGCCGAAGGCGACGAGTTCATGCACCTGTACGACGAAAGGCTGTCATTGGCACCCCGCGACATTGTGGCCCGCGCCATAGACTCCGAAATGAAAAAGCGCGGTACCGATTGTATGTACCTCGATTGTCGACATTTGGATAAAACGGCGTTCAAGGAGCATTTTCCCACGATTTATGAAAAATGCGTAAGCGTAGGTGCCGACCCTTTTGAACAGATGATTCCGGTGGTGCCCGCCTGCCATTACATGTGTGGCGGCATCAAAGTGGATGCATGGGGGCGGAGCAGTATTTTGCGCCTGTATGCTTCGGGCGAATGCACCAGTACAGGCTTGCACGGTGCCAACCGACTGGCTTCCAATTCCCTGTTGGAAGCCATGGTGTTCTCGGATCGCATTTTCCGCGATCTGGAAGAAAAACTGTTGACCTGGAATCATCAGGAAAATGTGCCGGACTGGGATGCAGAGGGCAGCACCGATCCGCAGGAAATGGTGCTCATTACCCAGGGCATCAAGGAGTTGAAAGAAAACATGTCGTACTACGTAGGCATTGTGCGCTCCAACCTGCGCTCGAAACGCGCTTTGGACCGTTTATTTCTGCTGTATCAGGAAACCGAGCAGTTGTACCAGACCACAGTAGTGTCGCCCCAACTGATGGAACTGCGCAACCTCATTACCATTGCTTATCTCATTACGCGGTCGGCCGCGCACCGGCGTGAAAGTCGGGGACTGCATCTTACCACCGATTTTCCGGATAAATTAGATTTTCTGGAGGATTCGGTGTTGTAGGGGATCAAAATCCTACCATTCCCGCACTTGATGCGGGTACCGCACCACGTAGGCTTCTTTCACCAATCGGGTGAGCCGGTCTTTGAATCCGTCTATGCCCTCTTTGGTGTGCGCGCTGATCACCACGTTTTCACCGTAGGTGTGGCGCAGGCGCTCGGCCAAATCGAGTTCCAGCTCGCGGCGCGTTTGGGCATCGAGCAGGTCGTCGAACACACGCTCCCTGTAGAGGTCTATTTTATTGTACACCATGAGGGTGGGCTTGTCGGCGGCACCGAGTTCCTGGAGTGTAGCCTGAACGGTGCGCACATGGTCTTCAAATTGCGGATGTGCCACGTCGACAATGTGCAGCAGGATGTCAGACTCGCGTACTTCGTCAAGGGTGCTTTTGAAACTTTCGACCAAGTGGTGGGGCAGTTTGCGAATGAATCCGACAGTGTCTGACAGCAAAAAGGGTACGGTGTCGAACACCACTTTGCGCACGGTGGTGTCAAGGGTAGCAAACAGTTTATTTTCGGCCAGCACTTCCGATTTGCTCAGCATGTTCATGAGCGTGCTTTTGCCCACGTTGGTGTAGCCTACGAGGGACACGCGAATCATTTCACCCCGGGTTTTGCGCTGGGTAAACGATTGCCGGTCAATGTCTTTGAGTTTTAGCTCAAGTGCTTTGATGCGGTTTTGCACCAGGCGGCGGTCTGTTTCGATCTGCGTTTCACCGGGTCCGCGCATGCCAATACCACCGCGCTGGCGCTCCAAGTGCGTCCACAACCCGCGCAGGCGGGGCAGCAGGTATTTCATTTGGGCCAGTTCGACCTGGGCTTTGGCCTGGGCGGTTTGCGCGCGCTCGGCGAAGATGTCGAGGATGAGCGAGGAGCGGTCAATAATTTTAACCTTTAGGGCTTCTTCGAGGTTGTTGGTTTGTTTGCCAGTGAGGTCGTCGTCAAACACCACCATATTGATTTCCTCATGCCGCTCCAGGTATTGACCGATTTCTTCCACTTTGCCTTTGCCGATAAACGTACGGTGTTCGGGGTGCGGCATGCGCTGGGTAAATCGCTTGACCGTTTGTGCGCCAGCGGTGAGGGCGAGAAATTCCAGCTCGTCCATGTATTCGTGCGCTTGCGTCTCCGTCACATCGCCCGAGATGAGCCCCACCAATACGGCGTGCTCTGTTTCTTTTTTAAGTCCGGACGATTTTTCGCCCAGTGTCCATTCTTTTGCCATAGGATGTACAAAGATAACGGAAGAAAAGAATTAAAGTTAAAATAATAAAGATATTGGTATTGTTGAAAAATTGGCCCCATCTTTGTGGGGCGGAAAATTCATCCGTTTTTTTGCGAATTTGTATAATCTAACTTGCGTTATGTCATCCTTCGGACCAAAACAATCCCTGTCCCAAAAACTACAACAAAAATTATCGCCACAACAGATTCAGCTCATGAAACTGTTGCAGATTCCAACCGTGTTGCTGGATCAGCGCATACAGGAGGAACTGGAGATTAACCCTGCGCTGGAGGAGGGCGATGAATCAGCAGATCAGGTAGACACCTCTGATACCGAATCTTTTTTGTCGGATGAACTCAGCGGCGGCAGCGAAAGCGACGCCGACGACGGCCACGACGGTGAAGCGGGCAGCGATGTAGACGACGACTATGTGGAGCAGGACGAGCTGTCGGGCCTGCGCGAAGACGACATAGAACTCGACGATTACCTCATCAATTTTATTGAAGACGACCCGTCTACCTACAAAACCCGGGGCGATGAAAACAATGGCGACGAGGAAGAAAAGACCGTTCCGCTGGCCTTTGAAAACACGTTCCATGAGTACCTCGAACAGCAACTCGGGATGCTCTATTTGACCGACGAGCGCGAGCGCGCCGTGGCCATGCAGATCATTGGCTCTATAGACGATGACGGTTACTTGCGCCGCGACCCAACGGCAATGGTCGACGACTTGCTGTTTGCCCAAAATGTGCCCACCGACGAAAAAGAGATCGAGTACCTGCTGAAAAGAATTCAGCAGTTTGATCCGCCGGGTACGGGCGCGCGCGACCTGCAGGAGTGTCTTCTCCTGCAATTGCAACATAAACTTTCCCAGGACGAAGACGCGCTGCCTTACGAAGAGCGCCTTGCCGTGCAAATTGCCATCCGCATCATTCACCAGTACTTTGAGGAATTTACCAAAAAACACTACAGCAAACTCTGCCGCCAACTCAACCTCGACGAAGAAGACCTCAAAGAGGCCATCAATGAAATCCTGAAGCTGAATCCCAAACCGGCCAGTGGCTTCGCCTCCCGCACCGACCGGGCCATGAACTACGTAGTGCCCGATTTTGTGGTCAACAACCGCGATGGTGAGCTGGAGCTGACTCTCAATGCCCGCAATGCACCGGAACTGCGCATCAATGATCAGTTCCGAGACATGCTCAAGTCGTTCCATGAAGGCCGGGCTTCCCGCCGCATGAACAGGCAGGAAAAAGAAGCTATACTCTTCATCAAGCAAAAAATTGACAGTGCCAAGTGGTTTATCGATGCCATTAAACAAAGGCAGCAAACCATGATGCTCACCATGGGCGCTATTTTGGACCACCAGCGCGAGTTTTTCCTCACAGGCGATGAAAAACGCATCAGGCCCATGATCCTTAAAGACATTGCCGACATCACCAGCCTCGATCTCTCTACGGTTTCCCGCGTGGCCAACTCCAAATACGTGCAAACAGAATTTGGTACCCGCAGGCTCAAAGACTTCTTCTCGGAGGGCATGCAAACCCAGGAGGGCGAAGAAGTATCAACGCTGGAGGTCAAAAAAATCCTGAATGACCTCATTGGTGAGGAAAACAAAAAACGCCCCTTGTCCGATGAAAAACTGAAATCGCTGCTCCTCAAAAAAGGGTATAACATCGCCAGGCGAACCGTGGCCAAGTACAGGGAACAGTTGAACATACCAGTGGCACGTCTTCGAAAAGAGCTTTAAAAAAGACATCGCTTGAAAGTAAAATTATCTTTTTAAAATATTGTAAGTCAGTTTTTTAATGTAAATAAATTCATTGATTTACATTAAAATAAATGTGGTGTTCTTTACCTGCATCACTTGACAAAGTGAAAAAAAATAAAAAAAATTTGAGCAAAAGTGTACATCTTAAAAACATTTTGTTTATTTTTGTGCACGCTTTCTAAACAAAAAACAGCACTTCGCTATGTCTGACGAAAAAGAAAACAAATTAAAAACCCTTCAAGCCACAATTGACCGGATCGATAAAACGTATGGCAAGGGCACCATCATGCGGCTTGGCGACAAGCAGAGCATTGAGGTGGAAGTCATTTCAACTGGTTCCTTAGGCCTCGATGTTGCATTGGGTTGCAACGGTTACCCCAAAGGCCGAATCATTGAAATATACGGTCCGGAATCATCGGGTAAAACCACACTGGCGATCCACGCCATCGCGGAATGCCAGAAGCAGGGCGGTATTGCGGCCATCATTGACGCTGAGCACGCATTTGACCGTTTTTACGCAGAAGCGTTGGGTGTGAAAGTAAATGACCTGCTCATCAGCCAGCCCGACAATGGAGAACAAGCACTGGAGATCACCGAAAACCTGATTCGCTCAGGTGCGGTCGACATTGTGGTCATTGACTCTGTCGCCGCCCTGGTGCCGCGCTCGGAAATTGAAGGCGAAATGGGCGATTCCAAAATGGGCTTACAAGCCCGACTCATGAGCCAGGCTATGCGTAAACTCACGGGCACCATCGGCCGCACCGGCTGTACCTGTATTTTCATCAACCAGTTGCGCGAAAAAATTGGTGTCATGTTTGGCAATCCGGAGACGACCACGGGTGGTAATGCACTCAAGTTTTACGCCTCTGTGCGCCTTGATATCCGCAAAAGCGGCGCTGCCATCAAAGACAAAGAGGGCAATGTGGTGGGCAATCAAGTTAAAGTGAAAGTGGTGAAAAACAAGCTTGCCCCGCCTTTCCGGGTGGCACAGTTCGATATTGTTTTCGGGGAGGGCATCTCCAAAAATGGCGAAATCATTGACCTGGGCACCGATTTCGAGGTCATCCAAAAAAGCGGTGCCTGGTACAGCTACAACGGCGCCAAGATTGCCCAGGGCCGCGATTCAGCTAAACAGTTCTTGCACGATAACCCGGAAGTAGCAGATGAGATTGAATTGAAAATCAAAGATAAGATTTCAGCAGGCACAACCCGCGTAGGTGCACAGGCTGCCTCAATGGTCATGCTGGAAGACGATATGGCGGAGGAATAGCGCATCCGGGCGCAGTCAAGCAGGACTGGATCAGCATCAATATTAAACTTGTTCGGGATTTGCTTTCACCGGAAGCCAGCGAATCGAAAACAAATCCCGAACATTTTTGCGTTTGCTTTTAAGCCGTAATCTTTTCCAGTTCAGTCATAACCAACTTGACGCCGTACTCCGACATGGAGGCAAGCGGCAGGCGCACATCGCGCGCGCACAAGCCCTGAAGTTCCATGGCAGCTTTTACACCACCCGGATTTCCCTCAATAAAAAGCAGCTTGTAGAGTTCGAGCAGTTTGTCGTTTAGGTTCCGTGCGGTTTTGAGGTCATTTTGCAGTGCAGCACGCACCATATCGGTGAATGGTTTCGGCGTCGTATTGGCCAAGACGGAAATCACCCCATCGCCTCCACAGGCAATGATGGGCAGGGTCATGAAGTCGTCGCCACTGAGCACCAAAAAATTGTCTGGTCTGCCGCGCAGGATTTTCATGACCTGGTAGATGTCGTCAGAGGCTTCTTTGATGCCGAGGAACTTGTCGCTGGCCCGTGCAAGCCGGATGGTGGTTTCTGCGCTGATGTTCGATGCGGTGCGGCTGGGAACGTTGTAGATGATGATGGGCCTGGGAGAAGCCTCTACGAGTTCCATGTAATGCTGAAAAATGCCTTCCTGGCTTGGTTTGTTATAGGAGGGGCTGCTGGAGAGCAAGGCGTCTATGCCTTCAAAATTGTACTTGCGGAGTTTATCGACCAGAGCTGCGGTGTTGTTGCCACCGAAAATACCGGCTACCAAAGGCAGGCGGCCATTGTTGACTTTGATGGTGTAGTCCAGGATTTGCCGATGTTCGTCGTCGCTGAGGGTTACCGATTCACCTGTAGTGCCGAGGCTAACGAGGAACTCTACGCCGCCAGCGATTACATGTTCTATGATCCTTTCGAGTGCGGCCCAGTCTATTTTTCCGTCGTTAAACGGCGTGACCAAAGCGACGCCGGTGCCTTTAAATCGTTCGTGCAGGCTCATGTGCCGTGTGTAATTTTTCGAGGTAAAAGTGCAATTGATCTAAAAAAAACGAAAGGTTTTTATGGCTTGGCGTTTCGAGGAACAAGTCAAAATCATTTGTCCACTCGCTCGGCGCGCCTACTTTCATGGCAGCATTGGAGCGTACGGCGGCATACATTACAGGAAGTTGATCTTTTGGATTGAGCACGATAAGCAGGTCGGGGGTAAGATCAGCAAAGGCATCCAGGGCAGCGTTTTTCCACGATCCGTTGAGGGAGCGGTTCTTTTTGCTGAAAGACGGAAAACCGGGGTCTTCGGGCGGCTTTCGGGAGTCAAAATAACCGAGTACTTGCACTGATTTACCCGCTTTTTCTTGTTCACGAGACCAATTGATTACTTCCTGGCGGTATTGGTTGTCGGTGGCGTCAAACACAATGGCTAAGCTGCGTGCGGTGCGCAAAGAATGCGTTTTGCGCTTGCGCGTGGGGTTGTTGGCTAATCGCCGTAATTTTTGTTTGAGCAGATAGTCCAGCATACGGGACGTTCATTTTATACCGTCCGAGGGGGTCAGGGTTTAAGATCGTCCTCGGTTAGTTGGTGGTAATGGCCCATTCGGCCGTATTTGTCAATGCGCTCCAGAATCCGTTCATCCGGGTCCATGGTTACCAAGGGTTTGAGTTGCTCAAGGATGTGGTTTTTGAGCAATTGTGCCATTTCTTCGGGGGCATTGTGGGCACCGGCAAAGGGTTCTTTCACGATGCCGTCGATGATGCCGAACTCGAGCATGTGCTCGGCGTCGAGTTTAAGTGCTTCGGCGGCCACCTCCTTGTAGTCCCAGGAGTGCCAAAGGATGGAAGAGCAGGACTCGGGAGAAATGACCGAGTACCAGGTGTATTCGAGCATGAATACTTTGTCGCCCAAGCCAATGCCCAAGGCACCACCGGAAGCGCCCTCACCGATGATGTAGCAAAGGATGGGGGTGCGCAACTGGGCCATTTCGAACAGGTTTCGGGCGATGGCTTCTGCCTGGCCATGTTGTTCGGCTTCGATGCCCGGGTAAGCGCCGGGGGTATCGATGAGGGTAATAACAGGCATGCCAAAGCGCTCGGCCATTTTCATGAGGCGGAGGGCTTTTCGATAACCTTCGGGGTTGGCCATGCCGAAATTTCGGTATTGGCGCATTTTGGTGTTTACGCCTTTTTGGTGGCCGATGATTATGCAGGCCTGCCCGTCGATGATGCCAATGCCGCCAATGATGGCGTGGTCGTCGCCCCCGCAACGATCGCCATGCAACTCAATAAAGCGTTCGCACATGGTGTTGACGTAAAACAAGGTGTAAGGGCGCTCAGGGTGACGCGAAAGCTGTACTTTTTGCCAACCGTTGAGGTTTGCGTATATTTCCTCGCGTTTTATGGCAATCTTTTTTTCGAGCTCGAGCAGCTTGTCGCTTACATCCACTTCCCCTTGTTCGCCGATGTCCCGGAGTTTTTCCAGTTGTTCATACAGCCCTTCCAAGGGTTTTTCAAATTCCATGAATACCATGCCTGCACATGTTGAGGAGGTGAAAGGAATTGTATTGGGCGGCAAAGGTACATGGATATACGGGGAAAAGAAAACGCTTTGAGGTGCGACACAAAATGATGTCAAATTTTTTTTCTTACAAAAGTTGGATTTGTTGTTGAGGTGCATGTATCTTTGCCCCGCTTTACAACAAAGCAGTTGGATCGGTAGTTCAGTCGGTTAGAATGCCGCCCTGTCACGGCGGAGGTCGCGGGTTCGAGTCCCGTCCGGTCCGCGGAAAATGCAAATATGCCCTCGTAAGCTAATCGCTTATGAGGGCTTTTGTTTTAAGTGGTCGTGTTGATAAATATCTTATATATCAAAGGCCAAACATCATCTATCGTATTTTTCCAAATTAGACGGAAGATCAATCATTAGGGATTTGTCCACCTCGACGGAGTTTACCCGTTCATTGTAGAGTTTAACGAGGCTAACAAGGCTATATTTAAGTTTTTCGGCTGCGAAAACGCTAATTTCTTCAATGTTTTGAGAAATGAACGATTCGAGCGATTCAACGGCAATATGTCCGTTACAATATTGTTCCTCGAATTCGCGGGCAATTGCAAGTTTCCTGTCAGGGACAGTCAAATAGACCCTCAATCCCTCGTTTAGGTTTTCTTGACACTTTTTGAAGACGCCCTCCATTTTATGAGACCGGTACCATTCTTCAAATATCAATAAGGGCTGTTCGGTATCCATTTGTATATTTTTGCTTCTCTGTTTCGTTGTTTATTTCTGCGAGTAATGGATTTAGGTAGTTTTCCCCAATCCATGTCACTACAGGTACACAAACGGCGTCTCCGAAACCAAATAACGCCTGATTGATGTTCCCGGAAATAACAAATTCGTCAGCGCCCATTAACCTTGCGCATTCACGGGGCGACAAAAGGCGAATGCCAATTTTGCCCTTCCCAACCCGCAGTAAAATTTGTCTTGCGCTCCCTCCTTTCGGCGTTCTTAAACACCCAGCTATACCATCTGATCGGATTTCAGCCATTGACCGCCCTTCCCGTACACGGCGAAATGCCGTAAAATAGGTGTATTCGCTCTCCTTCTTAGCGGTTTCAATTAAAACCCTATGCCGGTCAAATGTTTGGTTTAAAAGATATTCTACCCGTTCCTAGTTCCACCAATCTTTCGAGGTTTCCAGTATATCATTTGGGAGTACTATCCTCCCGCTCCGGGAAAATCGTACCACTAGCGGACAGGAAATATTGAAAATAAGCAAAATGAACTAAACACCTGTCCTTTTTTTGGACGCCCTGCCGACACAACACCCGCCGTTGTGTCGGCATTTTTTTAGCGAATGATCCACGTATCATAAGACACAACGACAGATGCTACAGACAGCGTCAGCAGAAAAACGGCAATGGCCTTGTGTACCCAATAAGGTGCTGCAGGCCGAAGCACGAGGAATATAAAGACAAGCAGCAGCACCCCTTGCGGTACCTGGGTGGCTATGCCAAGGTTTAGCAAAAACACGTTGTGCAACACCGAAAGCAACACAAGCGTGCAAGCAAAAATGGAAATTTTTTGAATGTGTTCAAAATAAAAGGGTTTGAACGCGCAATTTTCTTCGTCAATATTCAGCGGAAACAACAGATTGGCCAAAATGAACAGGTTGATGGGATACAGGATGACGAACAAAAAAGTGACCATCCGCCATGCCTTTAAGTCTTTCAACTCATACAATACAAACCACTCCTGAATATGCAACAGCAGCACCAACAAGACCCATATCATGTGGGGCCAGTACGACTGCACACCCGGAATGTGGAGCAAGCGCACTAAAGACGATAAAATGTGGGTAATGCCCAAGCCCAGAATAATAGAAATCAGGATGGTGATGTACTCAAATGCGCTAATGCTGTTCATCATAATGGCGGGTTGCTGTACTTTGCGCTGCAAATTTTACAAAAAAACATGGCTTATCAACGTGCCAAACCCGAGAAACCCTTGACCCCCGACGAAGCGCTGCTGGCCTTAGAGCGCTATTGCGCCTACCGGGAGCGTTCGCCCCACGAAGTACGGCAAAAATTAAAAGCACTCGGGCAGTCGGGCGACACCGCCGAACAACTATACCAGGTACTCGAAACCGACAATTATGTAAACGAACAACGGTACGCCGAAGCCTTTGCCGGTGGCAAGTTTCGCATCAACCATTGGGGACGCGTGCGAATCCGCATGGCGCTGCAACAGCAACACATCGGATATGCAGTGATCGAACATGCGTTAGCCACCATTTCCGAGTCCGAATACTTAGCGGTGTTGAAACAACTCGTGGAGCGCAAGTTGGCGCAATGGGCCCACGAAGACCCCGCAATGGCAAAACACAAAACTTTACAGGGCCTGATTCGCCAGGGATTCGAAACAGAACTGATTTTTTTCACCTTGAAATCGAGCTCAGAAACCTGACTTATTCAAAAAATTGTTCAAAACACCGCCGAGATTCCGGCAGCGATTTTCGTAATTTTGGATCATAATCACGGGTATATCACCATTTCTAACTCAAACGACGTATGGCAAAGAAAAAAATTACATTGGAAGCGCTTCGCGTAGAAAGTTTCGCTACTGAACTGGATCAGGAACAACTGGGCCAGGTGCGGGGCGGTCAACTCTACATTTTTGGCTCGCGGTACACCTACCGCACGCGTTGGACCTCTGTGGATACGCGAACCGATGAGGTTGCTGGTCAACACTTTAACAAAACAGGCCGATAAGTTTACCCTGCTTTTCGTTTTGCCCTCACCACATCGGCAAAAGACCTGTTTTGCAAATGCCCTTCCATCCAGGCCTCCAGATCAAAGGTTTGGAGCAGGGTTTGCACGGCCGGATCGGTGCGCCAATGCTTCATGTGGATAAACATTTTTTGCAAGAGGAAGTGGGCGGACTCTGTGCTCTCTGCGCACATCAGGTCCCTCATCAATTTCAAAAATCGCCTTTCAAATGCGGTAAAACGGTTCTTTTTCCGCAAAAAACGCTTTGCAGAGCGGAGGAGTGATTCGAGCAGCAGCTTGTTGTCCAATTCATAATGCAGGATCAACTGGAGTATGCGCGCCAAACTTTGCAGGTCTTCGCGTTCCACACTTTTGGGTTGGTTTTGCCACTCTTGCAGGTAGTTGAGGGCATCCTCGTACGCTTCACATCCAAAACTGATGCAGCAAAACTGAAAGTAAAAACTGGCGCTTTCAAACGCTTCCGGCCCTAATGCCAAGGCCTGCTGTTGGCAGCGTTGCATTTCGCGTTGCGCCTCCTGAAACGCGCCGGTGTACAAACAAAGCACAAATTTATTAGTAAAGTATTGACGGTGAATCTTTTGTCGGTCATCTAAGGTAATCGGTTCTAACTGTTGCAGTTTTTCTAAATGCGCGTTCACCGCATCGTAACGGCCGAGCAACCCACAGGCGAGGATGAGGTTGCTGAGGGTGGCGATGTAGTCCGACAGGTCTATTTTCAGAAAATGGGGTTGGGAATCGAGCAATTCCAACAGTTGTTGGCCCGTATCGTGAAACGCCGGGTAGTCTTTTTGGACGTAGTGCACCAGGTTGAGCGCCCGAAAGTAGTACACTTTTGCCCGGTGCGACAGCGCCTGGTCGGGCGACTGAAAAAGGGTGTGCTCGAAAAGGGCTTTCAACTGTTCACGCGTGTTGTGTTGGGCATCTTCCTTGACCACCTGGTACACCTGAAAAAAAATTTGCCGGTAGGCGGCAGCGTTTTCCAGCAAGTGGATTGCTTGCTGTTCTTCCTGTTGCAGGCGTTCCAGTTGATGGTGCAGAAAATCGACATCCATGCGGGTGTACGCCAGTTTTTTTTCCCAGTACAACACTTCCAATAATGCGGAAAAATCTTCGTAAAGTCGAGCAATTTTGGCAATTTTAGCCAATAAATCATCACAATCATCGTATAAACCCCTTCTAAACAGTACTTCCACGCTGTGCAACAAGTGCCGGATGCGTTGGTCAACGGAGCGTTTTTCGTCGTACACCTGCAAGCATTTCAGGATAAAGGAGTACAAATAAGCCTTGAGCTCGGGGTATTTCTTGCCCTCGGCAGCATCGGGATATAACCTGTTGCGTATGGCTGCATCGTCGGGCTCGGTAGCCGTATCCAACGCATGAAACAAAGCCAAATATTTATTGTGGTCTCCCGGCCGGGCCTTCATGAGCACACTGATGTGCCGCTTTTCAGCAGGGGTAAGGCGCTTGATGATGCGAAATAATTTGTCTGAAGGTGGTTTGGGCATTGTTTTTTGTTTGTACTGCTATCCGGCCCCAAAATTGTCGGATTTCCATTATTTTTTCAAATTTAATAAAAGCTCAGAAACCTGACTTATCGATAAAGTTGGTTTGTTTTTTCCTTTGCCATCCCCGCACTTTTGCATCAACACAAAAGAATACATCATGGCTCAACACATACGCTCAACAGCCCATACCGATGAAATGCCCGGCAGTACCCGCCCGGCGCAGGTGGTTCCCTTGTCAGCCGTACAACCCGTGACCAAACGAGAGCAGGGCGTGCCCACCGGCAAATCGAATCACGGTGTACTGGTGTTGCCTACCGTAGAAGGCCTGTGTTTTGAACGCATCCGGGAACTGGTGTATCTGGAAGCCAGCGGCAACTACACGGTGTTGCATTTTGCCGACGCCAGGCAGGTGATGGTGTGCAAAACCCTGCGCGATGTGGAAGCCATGCTGCCAACCGATGCCTTTGTGCGCATCCACCGTTCCCACTGCATCCACCTCCAATACATCCGCAAATATGTGCGGGGTAAAGGCGGACACGTGGTGATGGAGAACGGCACCACATTGGTGGTTTCTTCGGGCCAGCGCGAAGCGTTTCTGGACGCGGTAAACGATTTTTTTGGATAAAGACCCAACGGCCGGCACCTTTTTGCCGTCCTTAAATTGTACATATACCTTGTGACACACCCGTTCGAATAAACACAGTAAGGGTTTGGTTTGAGGCCGGGCGCAGCCAATTGCGTCCGGTCTTTTTTTATGGCTCGATCAACACGCCGTGAAAACGCAGCAGGTGATTGGGCGCTTGTTCGTTGTACAGACAAAGGATCAGGGTATTGCGGGGTGCCGGAGTGTTCGGAAATAATATTTTGACGGGGTTGTGTATGTATCCCTGCTCTTCAAACAGTTGTAACTGTGGCCTTTTGGGCCGTTTGAACAAGCGCATCTCCTCCACGTTTTCGGGTACCGGCACATTTGCGTATCCTTCTTCCTGTAAAAATTGTTTCACCATGTCGTAGGTGTACGCCAAATTTGAGCCCGAAAAAACCGTTCGATACTCCCAGCCGTCGCTTTGGCCCCCAAGGTAACTGCTTCCGGCCTCCGGAAACTGTTCGCGTATGGGCGGCAGGCTGCGGGGGAGCTGCTCTGCAGCATCCCGTGCGGCAGAAAGCGATTCGTCGAAGCCAAATTCGTCGTACAAGGCGCGAAATTTTTTGCAAAAATAGCGGCTTATTTTTACATTTTTTAAACAAGTTGTTTTTAAATGCGTGTTTATTTACTGACTATTGGCGACGAGATCCTGATCGGCCAGATTACCGACACCAATTCAGGGTTCATGGGTCGTTTGTTTGCACAACAAGGGTTTACCGTGGTGGAAAAAGGCAGTGTGGGCGATGAGTCCGACGCCATCCGGAATGGACTGACGCACGCCTTGGAGCGCGCCGACATTGTGATCACCACCGGCGGCCTGGGCCCCACCAAAGACGACGTGACCAAAAAGACCTTAGCCGAATATTTTGACTCGGAATTGGCTTTTCACCCCGACACCTACGCGCGCATTGAGGCTTATTTCGAAAAAATAGGGCGCGACATGCCAACCGCCATGCGCGAGCAGGCCTCCCAACCCACTAAAGCCGTTGTGCTCACCAACAAAGTAGGCTCCGCGCCGGGCATGTGGTTCGAAACCCGTGAAGGCAAAATTGTGGTGGCCATTCCGGGCGTCCCCTGGGAAATGGAATACCTCATGCAAGCCGAAGTGTTGCCGCGCCTGCTGGAGCGCTTTGCGGGCAATCCCATTGCGCACCGCACCCTGCTCACAGCGGGCGAAGGCGAGAGCAACATCGCGCGGCGCATCGAAGCCTTTGAGGACAACCTGCCTGCGCACATCAAACTGGCGTATTTGCCCAGCTTAGGTCAGGTGCGCCTGCGCCTGAGCGGACGGTACCCGGAAGTCCGTACCGCTGATCGTCAACGCCAATTAGAAGCTGAACTGGAGCGCTATTGCGACGGTTTGCACGCACTCCTCCCTGAACTGGTATTCGGTACCGAAGAACAGACCTTACAAGGTGTGGTGGGTAACCTGCTCCGGCAACAGGGCAAAAAAATCTGCACAGCCGAAAGCTGCACAGGCGGTTATGTGGCCAGCCTGATCACAGGTGTGCCCGGCGCGTCGGCGTATTTTCCGGGCTCCGTGGTAACGTATTCGTATGAAATGAAATCCAAACTCCTGGGCGTAAAGCCCGAAACGCTGGCACAACACGGTGCCGTGAGCGGCGAAACGGTGGTGGAAATGGTGAATGGTGCATTGAAAACGTTGGACGCCGACCTCGCTGTGGCCATTTCAGGCATCGCCGGGCCCGATGGCGGGACTCCGGATAAGCCCGTGGGCACCGTATGGATGGCCGTGGGTGACGCGCAGCGGGTGGTGACGTTGAAACAGGTTTTTGGCCGCGACCGCGAAAAAAACATCCAGCTTACGGGTGTGTATGCGCTGAACCTGGCGCGGAAGTTTCTGCTGGGACTGGTTTGACGGCCAGCATCAGCGCGTATTGCCAGGCACCTGTTTGCAAGGCTTCGTATTGGCGCATAGATGCCACTACGTTCTGAAAACGAATGGGACTCACCATCCCCAGCGTTCGCATGATTTTGCCAGGTACGAGCCATTTTTCGCACAGATGGTGCAGGTTGCGCAGCGAGACGCGCACGTTGGGCGTGATGTCTGTGGCGGAAAAACGGGCGAATCCGGCCCGGGAAGCATACGCGTCGTATTCAGCGGCTGTGCCAATATCGGGTATGGCCTGGGGGTGCAGCCACTCGGCAAGCAGGCGCTCCTGATCGGCATGTAGCGGACGCCCGAGGCGCACATAGTCGGCTATGACCAACCGCCCGCCCGGTTTGAGTACCCGCCAGCTTTCCTGAAAAAAACGCGCTTTGTCTTGTGCGTGGCAAAAACTTTCGCAGGCCCACACCACATTGAATTGGTTATCGGGAAAAGGGATGTTGAGGAAATCGCCGACCTCAAATGTGGGCACCAAACCGCGTTTACGGGACGCCGTGCGCCGCGCGTCGGCTATTTGTTCGGGTACAATCGACAAGCCGGTGACCTGTGCGCCCAAGTGTTCGGCAAGCCAAAAGGCTGCCTGACCAACCCCGCAGCCGGCATCCAATACGCGGTCGTTTGGCCCGATGGTGGCGTGTTCGGCCATAACCCGGTTCATGTTGGAGAGCGCAGCGGTGTGTTTGCGGGCATGTTCGTCGTAGTATCCAAAATGGAGGGCCGGCACAGGGCTTCTATCCCAGATGACCCGGTAGTCGAACCGGGTATGGCGGTAGTAAGTGAGCACATCGAGTGTTGTTTTCATGGGGTTATTTGAAAGGGGTTACTGGGCACTCGCTCGGTTGAGGTAGGTTTGCGCTTTATCCGGTTGGCCCATGTCTTTGTAGGCGGAGCCGATGTACTGAAGGAGGGTTTTGTTGTTGGGTTCAAATTTGAGGCCCTCTTCCCATTGTTGAATGGCTTCCGGGAATTTCTTTTTCATGGCCAGCACCGCGCCGAGGTTGCGGCGGGCGTCTACAAAACGCGGGTCAAACTGGATGGAACGGCGGTACACCACCTCGGCGGAGTCGAGGTTGTTGCGCAGAAAATAAATGTAACCCATGTTGGAGAGCACCTTGGCGTCGTTGGGGCGGTGCAGCAGGGCTTTGTCGTAGTCTAATTTAGCCTTGTCGTACTCCTGCAACCGGAAATAGGCCAAACCGCGGCTGCCATACGCGTCGTGGTATTGCGGGTACAGTTCCATGGCTTTGGTGTACGACGCAATGCCCTTTTCGATCATGGCTTTGTCGGTAATTTGTCCGGTTTCTTCATTGACACCGCGTTTCACCTCTTCCAGCCCGATGTGGTAATTGAGCTTGGCGCAGTCGGGCGAGGTCTGGATGTCGGCTTCATACAGACTATAACTGTCGTACCAGGCCGGGTTGCGGGCAATGGTGATGATGGCATACACCGCAACGATGATGCCGAGGACCACCCACGCAGTTTGTGCCTGCTTGCGCAGGACGGGTATTTCCAGCAAGGCCCAGGCCAGCAGCAAGGCAAACCCCAGCGACGGCAGGTACAGCAACCGTTCGCCATAAGAGGTACCGATGGTGATGAACACGTTGCTGAACAGCGAAAACGTGCCGAGGAAAAACAGGATGGCGTACGAGGCCGGATGTTTTCGGGGCATTTGCCACAGTGCCCACGCACCCATGCCGGCAAATGCGAGGAGCCCGACGATGGCCCGCCAGTCGGCAAACCCCACTGGTTTCATTTGGGCGTAACCCAGATCGCTCACCAAAGGGTAAGGCCACAGCAGGGCCAGCAGGTAGCGGCCACAGATCATGAAAGCAGAGGCTAATTTATCGGCGCTGTTTTGGGCGCCCACTATGAAGTTGTCCAAAATGGAAAAAGCTTCTTTGCCGGTTTGGGCCGACAACACCTGGTGCCGTACGCCCAAAAACAGCAGTGCAGGCAGCAGCATGAGGGCCGACCAACGCAAGATTTTCGGCACCGATGCGTGGCCAAAGTACCAGAGTGTGAGCGGAAAAACGGCGAGCAGGGTAATGGCACTTTCTTTGGAAAACAAAGCCAGCGTGTACCACAGCATCGCCAGCGCGACATGCTGGCCGGTTTTGCTGTATTGGGCCTGCCACAGGGCGCGCAGGGCCAAGGTGCCGAAGAGGAGGGAGAGTATTTCGTCGCGGCTTTTGATGTTGGCCACCACTTCGGTGTGTACGGGGTGCGCCATGAACAGCAGTACCGTGAAAGCGGCCAGCAGCGGGTGTTGACGGTGCAGGACGTCGCGCCAGGTGATCCACAGCACCCAGCCGGAGAGCGCGTACAAAAGCACGTTGACGAGGTGGTGCACAAAAGGATTTTCAGGCGAAAGCTGCCACTCGGCGGCAAACATGGTGAGGGGAATGGGTCGGTACAGCGAACCCGGGCTGCTCCACACACCGAAGCGATATTCTTTGGAAAAAATCAGCCCGAGGTTTTTGAGGCCGCCTTTCACCACCCAGTTGTCCATGATGGCCGAGTAGTCGTCTAAACAAAACTGATGCCCAAGGGTGTTGAGGTACAGGCAACCGCCGAGTGCGGCCGCCAATAGGCCCACCCAGCGCAAGGTATCGGGCGGCGGCGGGGTCAGGTTGGGTTGTTTGGCGGGTACGCGCGTGGTTGTCGCCGGTTTGGCGGGCGCTTTTCCTTGTGGTGGAGCAGACCTGGGGGCGGGTTTCTTCTTTGCCATGTGGCAAATGTACGTTCGAGGTAGCGTAACGTGGTAGTGCTGATCGCCGTTGGCATGGCCGGGTATTTAAATAAAGAAAGCAGCAAGGGGACTTCCCCTTAAAGTTTGGACAGCGCAATATTTTTGTTGCGCTTCAGACAGAATCTTTAGATACATATCGCTCAAAGTACAAGTTAAAAAAATTTGCAACCTCTGGGAAATAGTTGCTTCTGCGTCCTTGATCACTGGTTTTATAAAAAATACGTGCCGTGTGTGCTAATCCCAATACGTCAAAAAGAGATTTGACATCTTCCAGCGTTCCGTAATTGAGGATGGTTTCCACGAGCAGTGCGTCATTGATCCGGGTGAGCTTTTGGTCACTGACCGACCAGAATAAGGGTCGGCGTTCTTGTATGTAAACCGCTCTTTTGTTCATAATACGTTCAATGTACTCAATCAATGACCACCAACTTGCCCACCCACATCCCCTGTTCCGCGTAATACGTCACCACATACACCCCTGCCTGCAAATAACCGGGTGGTACGGTAGCCGCACGCGTAAGCGCATCGGCGGGAAACGAACCGACAACCGTACCCTGCAGGTTAGTCACCTGGAATGTACCCGCCGCGGGCAGCGGCCCGGGTACAGGCACCTGTATGGTAAGCGGGAGTTGGCGGCTGCACGGATTGGGCGATAAGCGCAGCGGATGCACCTGCACCGGTGCCAGTTCAGGGATGCCCACCGCAGGGTACTCCATGATGGCGTAAAAGTATGTGGGTTTTGTGGAGTTGCCCAATAACTTCGATTGGGGCAGTTGCATATTCAGAAACGACAAGGTGTCGCCAAAGAAAATACCACTTATCAGTAAACGGTTGTTTCCGACTACTTCCAGGGTGTAAACCTGCTCATCGTCAGGCCCTCCGAGGAAGTATTGCCGGTTCAATTGTCCATTTGGGCCGATGTTGACGATCAGGTTATCTACATAGTTCTTTTGTTTGCCTTGACTAAATATGGTTGTGCCGTCGATGGTGAGGTCGCCGGTGAAAAACACGTTAGTCCATACACCGCCATGATCGTCTGTGGAAAAGCCTTTGAGCCGCAGATCGTCGTTGGAGGTAATGTTGTGTATCCAAACCAGTTCGCCCTGCGGATTTACCCGCGCCACGAAGGCGTTTTGGGCTTGCCCGATCAGGGTAGTATCCTCGTACGTCACCTTGTCGCTGATGTACTCTACCCCCCAGTACACATCGCCATCGGGGGCTTTTTCCAGGTACATGCCTGCTTCCAACAGTGAACTTGAGGCCCTTTTCAGCCATTGTACATTTAAGTTACCGTCCATTTTCAGCAAAAAGGCGTCGGAAGAATATACTGGCGGCCCTTGGTTCTTCAGGGAAAAACCGTCTACTTCAAAAGGGCTGCCGTAGTAATCCCCGGTTAGGTACAGTGCGCCGTCTTCACCTATGATCATTTCATGACTGTAATCCATGTAGAAGGACCCTACCCTTTTGGCATTCACCACATTCCAGTTGCAGTCTAATTTTGCTATAAAAATGTCGGAATCGTGTAGATGGCAACCTATACAAGGCAATGCGAATGAACCAAACTGAATCGTGTCACTGGAGGCATTTCCGAACAGGAATATCTCATCTATGTCGTTTTTGGCCAATCCGGTCAATGTGACGCTGATATTCGACGGAAATCTTTTTAGCCTTATCAATTCCCCCTTCAACGAAAACGCAGCAATGCAGACATTCCATGCCGCTACCGTATCAGGGAAATACAATTGGTCGTTTACAAAAAGGGAATCATCAAAGTATCTGAAACTGACGTAGTAAGTGCTATCAATCCGTTTTATGTATCTGTCTGTCGAAAGATTAGTTGACGTTTTTGTGGTGTAAAAATCTGTCAGCGATATTACAGCATTTTGGGAATCCATCACCAAAAAATAGGCATGCGTTTTTCGATCATTAGGGGTTTTTCGCACAATAATAGTAGAATCATCCAATGTTACTGAATCAATATTGGGTGTATAAAACCAAAGAGCAGTGTTGTCTTCATTCATATCTATTCCCTGGAGAGCCGCAAATTGATAAGTATGTGCTTGCGTTACCACTTGAGCCCAAAAAAAACCTGGAACAATGGACAAGGCGAGGAGAAGAAAATGTTTCATGGAAGTTTGCATAAAAAAATACCCGCACGTTGAAGTTGAATCAACGTGCGGGTATTTGAGTTTTAGAGTTTGATAAATTTCAAAATGTCTGAGTGTCCATAATCATCAGTCACCCGCAGATAGTACACGCCAGAAGGAAGGGTATGCACATCGAAAGTGAGGCGATGGTCTTCGCCATCTGAAAGCATTTTTCTGCTTTTTAGCATCCACTCTTTAGTTGGAACACAGTAGCTCAAGAGCAATACTGTTGTGGCAAGAGAAAGAAAAGATTTCATTGGAAAATATTTGGTGTTGAGGAACAGGACTGCGTTAGAACCAATATAAAGATACAATAATTTTATTGCTTTGGGATGTGTGTTTTAGAAAAAAATAGACAATTGTAAAATCAAGACATTTTCCGTGAGAGAGGCTCTGCATGTTTTGTGCATAACACGGTGTAAACTTACGGATATTCGTTCAAAAAATTAAATTTTACCCATACAACTCATATTTCACCTGTGCAGGCCCATACCCGAGCTTTGTAATCAAATTGGCCACGGCCTCATCAATCATGGCGCTCCAGCCGCACAGGTAAAACAGCACGTCGGGGCGTTTTTCGGCGTACTGTTGGAGGTACACATCATGCACATAGCCCTTGTGTCCCGGCCAATCGGGTTGGCGAGACAGGGCAACATCATACCGGAAATGCGGCCACTCCTGTGCCAGGGCTTCAAACTCGGCGCGGTACAGTATGTCTGCCTCGGTGCGGCAGCCGAAGATCAGGTGCAGTTTGCGGTGAGGTTTGCCTGTACGGTGCAGTTCCTGAATCATGCTGCGGAAAGGGGCCACGCCGGTACCTGTGCAAATGAATACCAGGTCGGTTTGTATTGGGTCGGGCAACACAAATCCGCCTTCGGGGCCTTTGAACTTGATGGTGTCTCCGGTTTTCAGCGTTTCAAAGAGATACTGTGTGCCCGATCCGCTTTTTTCGGAACGCACGATGCATAGTTCGAGTAGGTTAGATGCTTCAGGCATGTTGGCAATGGAGTAGCTGCGCCAGCGGTGGAGCCGTTTTTCGCCAATGGGGAGGTCGCAGGTAATGAATTGTCCGGCCTCAAAAGGCAATGGTTCGGGCGTTTCCAGCAAAAAACGGCGCACGGTGGGGGTCAGGGGTTCAATACTGCGCACGGTTCCGTTGTACCAAATGGTGGGCATAAAAGCAGATTTTGGGAGTAAAACAAACGAAAGCAGCAAGGGTTGGGGGCAAGCTGCCCATGGCAAACAGGCTTAACGAGCACTGTTGGTCATTTTAGGGGAAATAATATATAAAAATTTTACAGAGCGAGTGCGTGGAAAGATTTATGTTTGCCAACAGAATCCCGGAACATCCTGTACAACCGTTTTTTTTCATCCTCCATTGATTGTAGCGCTATGGCTTCTCTTACCCCTTTGTCCGGCACCCTCGGTCGGCGACGCGCGGCCCATCTGTTGCGGCGCAGCAGTTTTCACTACACCAAAGACCGGGTAGACGCATTGGCCACGCAAACCGCTTCCCAGGCGGTGGCTTCTCTGCTCAGTTTGCGGCCCCAGTTGTACGACCAGCCGTACTACGATGTGCCCTCTACCGCCGGGGTCGTCGAAGCCATTCAGTGGCTATTGCCCACTGGCCAGACGGCACCCGGGCAGGAGTTTGAAATGCGCTGGAACCTCACCTCCTGGTGGCTCAACGAAGCCTTGCACGACACCGGCATCGGCCACAAAATGATCTTTTTCTGGCATCAATATTTGGCCTGTGACATCCTGGCCCAAAACCACGCCACCTTTTTTGATTACCTGCGTCTGCTGCGTTGGGGTGCACTGGGCAATTTCAAAAAATTGGCCACCAAAATCGTGACCGACAACACCATGCTCCAGTACCTGAGCAACAACGTGAATACCAAAAACAGTCCCAACGAAAATTTTGCCCGCGAGTTTTTTGAGTTGTTTACCATAGGCAAAGGCCCACAAATAGCGGAGGGCGATTATACGTACTACACCGAAGACGACATTGTGCGCGCCGCACGCGTATTCACTGGCTTCCGCAAACGCACCCAACGCGACCAGTACGACCCCGAAACAGGCATTCCCTGGGGCACTACCCAAATCAGCACACACGATACGGGCGCCAAAACGTTCAGCGCCAGGTTTAACAACACTACCATTGCCGGTGCCACTACTGCAGCGGGCATGTACACGGAACTGAATGCGTTTGTGAACATGATTTTTGCGCAGCCCCATGTGGCTGTGCACATTTGCACCCGCTTGTACCGGTATTTTGTTTCGCCTAATGTTACTCCGGAAATAGAGGCCGACATCATTGGGCCGCTGGCAAACACTTTCCGCAGCAACAATTACGAACTGCTGCCTGTGTTGCAACAGTTGCTTGCCAGCGCACATTTTTACGACGCCGACGACTCCGACAACCACGACGAGATCATCGGCGGCATCATCAAGTCTCCCCTGGAATTGAGCTTGCAGGCCATCTCGTTTTTTGACGTGCCCATTCCCGACCCGGTAACCAAAAACAACGATCACTACATCAAATTTTATTACAACGCGGTGTTCGAGCGCATGCTCAGCTATGCCAACATGCCCCTGTTTTTCCCGCCCGATGTAGCGGGTTACGCCGCTTACCACCAGGCGCCCGACTACAACCGGCAGTGGTTTAATTCGAGCACCATCATTTCGCGATACAAACTGGCCACCATCCTGCTGTCGGGCAAACGCACCATAGGCGGTGGCACCAACAACAGCATCGGTACCCAGTTGAAAATAGCCGAGTGGGTGCGCGACAGCAATACCATCAGCGATCCGGCCGACCCCTTCGTGCTGGTCACCGAGCTCTTGCAGTACATGCTGCCTGAAGAACCCGACGCCGAGCGTTTTGATTACTACTACAACGCCATTTTCTTAGATGGTCTGCCGCCAGCCGATTGGACGTACGAGTGGCAAAATTACCTGAACACCGGCAAAGGCGAAGAAGTGACCATTGCACTCACCCGACTGGTTACGTACATCATGTTTTCACCCGAATATCAACTTCTTTAGTGGAGGAGGGGAGGGGAGGAGAGGAGAGGAGGAGTTGAGACCTCAACCCCTCAACTCCTCCTCTCCTCCTCCCTCCTCTCCTCCCCCCTCCTCAACTCCTCCTCTCCTCAACTCCTCAACTCATCCATGAAACGCAGATCTTTCCTCAAAATATTGCCCGCAGCGGGCGTTTCTTCTTTTGCCTTAAATGGTCTTGAGCTTCGGCCATTTTCGAACACTAAAATGGATAAAGTGCTGCAATCATGCAGCGGCGTGTCTGACCGCGCCTTGGTGCTCATTCAGCTCAAAGGGGGCAACGACGGCCTCAACACGGTGGTGCCCCTCAACCAGTACGACCAGTACATGCAGTTGCGGCCCACCATCGGCTTGTCCAACAGCGGCCTCACACCACTGATCCAGCTGGATGCCACACTCCCCATACAAGATCAGGTGGGCATCAACCCCGCCATGACCAACTTCAAAGCCTTGTACGACCAGGGTTTTGCCTCCATTGTGCAGGGCGTGGGCTACCAGAGCATGAACCAGTCGCACTTCAAAGGCACCGACCTGTGGCTGAGCGGCGGCGGCGGATCGTACGACCTCAACAACCTGACCTCCGGGTGGATGGGCCGCGCGCTCAACGCCATGTACCCCGATGTGTATGGCGCACCCACGGCAGAGATGCCCGATCCGCTGGGCATCCAGTTGGGTGATCCCAACACGTCGCTCGGTTTCCACACCGAAACCGAACACCAAAACGCCATCAACCTGAGCGGACAAGATCCTGCCGGATTCTATTCGCTCATACAGACCATCGGCGGCGCACCCCTGCTCAACATCCCGAACTCTGATTACGGTGCCGAGATTGATTTTATGATGGGCGTGGAGCAGAGCATCAATCAATACGCACAGCGCATCACCGAGGTGTTCAATTTGGGCACCAACGCGGCGAGCGGTTATCCCACCACGTCGCTGGCCGGACAACTCAAAACGGTGGCCCGCATGATCAGCGGGGGCTGCAAGACAAAGATATTCCTTTGCCAAATCGGCGGTTTTGATACCCATACGGGCCAGGTCGTGGCTGGCGACACGGGCACGGGCAGCCACGCCAACCTGTTGCGTGGCATTTGTGACGCGGTGAAAAAATTTATGGACGACCTCCAGTTGCTGGGCCTCGAAGACCGGGTGATGACCTGCACCTTCTCCGAATTTGGCCGCACAGCCAAAGAAAACGGCTCGGTGGGCACTGACCACGGCACCTTGTCGCCCATGCTCTTGTTTGGCAAAAACGTGCGCGCAGGCGTACGCGGCACCAACGTGAACTTGTTTGACCTCACCAACGACAGCCAGCTCAAAAACATGCAGCACGATTACCGGCAGGTGTTCGCGTCGCTGTTGCAGGATTGGCTGGGAGCCAACCCGTATGTGCTGGAAGAAGCGCTGTTTGATCAGTATGAGCAAGTGGCCGTGGTCGACAAAGCGTACACAGTGCACCCAGACTGCTACATTGGCGGGGCACCCACGGTGTTCGATCCGTTCCAGCGCCCAATTTCCATTACGCCCAATCCGGCCCGCCGGAGCACCGAATTGATATACACCCACCCGGGCCGCGAGGGCTTCCGTGCCCAACTCACCGTGCACGGCATGAACGGCAACATCGCGCAGGTGCGCAGCACCTGGGTGGAACCGGGCCGAAACGTGTACCCGATAGACGTGATGGACATGCCCACAGGCATGTACGTGGTGCGTTTGGAAAACCGGGCAAACGGTATGGCGGAAGTGGTGAAATTGCAGGTGGTGCGGTAGGTTGCTGTTGCGACGGGCTGTGGAAATGGTTTGTTACTGCTTGGAAACGGCTACGTACCCATTCCATAGCTTCTTCAATATTTTGCTGTTCAAAAGCGTCTAAATCGCTCATTGTTGAGATGGACTTAATTTTTAGCCCCCTCTTTTCATCTTCGTCAATAGGGGTTTGGCCATCTGCATAATTCATTTTCAGTTCCATAAGTCTTTTGGCATTTCATATTCAATTTTTTTTGCCCGGGTTTTGATGGCTTCTTGAATAGCCTTTTCGTCCAATCCCTGGTTTTCCAGATGCATGGTATGAGCGGTTTTTAAGACGATTTCCCGGGCTAATTCCCTTGCTCTTTTCTCAATCATTTTCTCAATAGTTTGTTCTTTTGGAACCAGCCCGTACACGAGTTGCATGTCCAATGCGGCAGCAACTTCTCGCAGCCTTTGCAAGGTAAGTGAGCCTTGTTTTTCTCGCCGTTCAATATCTTTGATGCCTTGCGGGGTTATTTTTAATCGGTTTCCCAATTGCTTCAATGACATTCCCAAAGCAGTCCTGATAGCATTGATCCATCCTTCACCGGGTATGGGATATTTTTTTGCCCCAATGAATGGTGCTATTTTTTCGTCGAGTTGGGTAACCAACAAGCGTCTTTGTTCGTTATTCATACAAGCTATTCCTTTAAAAAATTTCACAAAAATACGTATATATGTTTAAATATTTACCTTTTTTTAAAGATAAATATTTAAAAGTATAGATGTCTTGCTCGTATAAAACAGTTAAGGATTTACAGGATTCGAACGTACACGCAAAAAAATCCTGTGAATCTTACAAATTCTGTAAATCCTGTCTAAAAAAACAACTCATCCCAGCTCAGCACCGCATCAAAACCGTGTTGGGCAAACCATTTCCGGGTTTCCGGTTCGGGCCAGGGGCTGGTAGCGAGCACAAAGTCGCCCCCCCAGGCACCTAAGCTTTTAATCACGCCGGGGTAGTCAGCAAAATACAGCGTTTGGGCGCGTTCGAGGTTGATGGCTTCGGCCAAGCGGTGTTCGTGCTCAATCAGCAGGGATTCAAAATCGGATAATTCGGTGCATTCCAGGATGTTTTCGGTGATCTCGCTCAGGTCGTGCACCAGCGCGGCGGGGTCGGTCAGTTGTTCGCGGTAGTACCGGATGCCGGCGCGGCTGTCTTGTTTTTGGCCAAGGTACACGAAAAAAAGTTGATTTTTGAATGGAGGGTCAAAGCGGGTGGGGGTAATGGTGGCCTGTTCGCCGTGTACCTGGTACAAAATGGGCGAGGGGGCGTAGGCGCAGGCCACATCGTACCCCGAACCGCCAAAGGTATCGGCCAGCAACTGGAAAGGGTCTACGCCAAACCAGCGTGCTATGGCAGCGATGAGGGTGCTGCTGGAACCGAGTCCCCAGTTGCGGGGGAAATCGAGTCGGGCAGTGACGTGGAGGGGTTGAGGGGTTGGCGCGTTGAAGCGTTGAGCGGCCTGAAGCACTTGTTCCAAGGCAAGGCCCACTTTTTGATCCGAACAATTCAACAGCGCAAAATCGTGGAAGCTGAATTGTCCTTCAAACCATACATTGCCTTCATGATCAAAACTATGCCATTGAACCACGCCCGGCGCATCGCCCGCTTCCACGGTGAGGCTTTGGCCCAAGCGCGTGGGCAAGGCCAAGGCTAAGGCACCGTCGAGTACGGCATATTCGGCGGTCAGGAGCAGTTTGCCGTGCGGATGGGTGTGGAATGGGATGGTCACTGTGGAGGCGAATAGATGGTGTAGGGAGAAGTGGTGTCTTTGAAATGGAAGTAGCGGCTGGGGAGGTCGTCGTAGTCGAATACCTTGTGTTTGGTGATGAACAAACGAGGTTGGTCTTTGTGCTTGCGCAGGGCTTCCGGGTCGTCAGTAATAACGATCGATTTGGTTTCGCCGTAATCAAGGGTGGACAAAAGCCAAAACTCTTCGGCTGAACCCCAGGTATAAATTAGTTTTTGGGCTTCTGGAACCGCCTTTTCGGGATAAATGATTTTATCACCCGCCTGTGTGCGCATAAACTGGCGTTGCCAGGCTATTTTTTCTGTAAAACGATAATGAAGCGCATAGATGTGTTGCAGGCGAACAACAATAATCAAGGCAATGGCTACAGGAAGCCAACGGGATACCGCATCAAAGTGGAGATGCAGTACCAAGGCAATCAGGGTCATGGTGCCAAGGGGCAGATAAAATTGTTCCGAATAAAACTTTCGAAGCAGTGTCGGATCCGGATAAGTTGTGTTTACCAACAGCAGGTATCCTGTGCAAAACAACAGGTACCAAGCCAATTCGGTATACTTTTTTTGCGACACGAGTAAATAAACCAATCCTGAAAATAATGGAATGAGCGCATAATAGTCACTCAGCAGATATTGGAAAAACAATGCGTTTGTGGGTACCGAGAAATAGTTGGGAAAATAGGTAACCAGATTGCCGAGATGCTGCATTTGCGCATCATCATACCAATTGCGAAACAACTGCGATTTAATCAGGTAAAACAACAAAAATGTACCCCCCAAGCTGAAAAGTGCTTTTCTGTTTTCGGGGGCAGTCGTCCGGATGAGCAGGCCAAAGCCAAACATAAACGGAAAAACCAGTAACGGATGCGTAAACGCCAAGAGGGAAAGCATGCCTGCGTGAATGGGTAAGTACCATACACTGTCGGATTTTACCTTATTACTATGGATAAACCCTAAATAAAAAATGAGCATTGACAACCCCTGTTTGAGCTCCGATTGAATCCAATAAAAAGTCTCATTCACCATGAGTACGCTGTTGAGCAGCAATGCAAGTGCCCAATAAGGCTGCCGAAGTGGTCGCAGGAGCAAGCCAAACAACAACGCATCCAACACAATAAAGGAAATGGAATAGCTGATCATGATTGCCTTCAAGGGCAAACCCAGTTTGACGGCAACAAGCGGGAACAGTTGGGTGAAAAAGGCCCCAAACCGATGAACCTGTATGGCAAATTCGCCCTTGCGCACAATGGAAAACAAGTGAAAAGCGGGGTCGAAGATGATGATGCGCTCCTGGTATAAGGTAAATGCCCAAACCAGCATCAGCAAGAAAGTGCCCAAACCAGCCCAAAGAATCCAATTGTTTTTCATGTAGTGCATTAGAAAAGTTGGGACTATTTTAGGGCAAAGCTAAGAAAGAGTGTGATGTCAGGTGGCGTTACATGTGATTTGGGGCTTTTAACTTCTTTTGATATTGCTGTTCTAATCTATTTAACTATTTTGATGTGCAAGGCACAAGAAACAAAAAGTAACTATCCAGCCGCCTGTGGCTGGATAGTTACAAAAAATTGATCTTTTTACAAACCATATTGCCAACTTTGCATGTTAAATTCACGATGCCCATGCGCAGTAAACTTCCATTGTTTACAACACCCTTATTCCCCGTAATAGCAACCATTGCCATTGTTAAATCATGATTGGGCGGCGTTCTTCGGCGTCTGGTCGTTGACTTTTTCACCGGTCTTTTATTATTATATGGTCAACCCATTACCCGATAATATGGCTTTATGTATGGGTATTTGGTACATATATTTTTTCATCAAAAGTGTAGAAAGCAGTTTATGGCGCCATCACACGCTTGCGGCATTTTTCCTGTTGATGGCCACGCTGGCAAAATTGCCATTTATTGTATTGGGTGGCGCTACACTGACGTATTTATTATTGAGTTTGAAGGGCAATTTTTCCAAAACAGCTGCTCTTGGAGGGCTTTATTTCTTGATGATTACGCCTGCGTTGGCATGGTATGCATGGGTAATGCCGGGCTGGGAGGGTAACCCTGTACTGAGCGGCATTTTTGATGGAAAAATGAGTCTTGAACAGGCTTTAGGAATACTGACCTACCACGCCAACACGATGTTCCCGGAACTGTTGTTAAACCCGGTTTCAGTAGTGTTTTTGTTTATGGGTCTTTATGGTTTTTTCAAAAACAAGCACTACCAGTCACCAACCGGGCTGGGTTTAATGGTTGCTGCGTTGTCTGTATGGCTGTACTTTTTGCTGGAATTGAGCGCAATTGACACCTTACACGATTATTACATGATGCCTTTTATTCCATTCCTCTACGTCATGTTGGGTTATGGAATACTGCTTGCCTGGAAACAAGACCGCTTATTACAAGGTGCTGTGATATTGGCTTTAGTACTTATGCCGATGCTATGTCTACGGCAAACCCGTAAATGGTGGACGCCTGAAATAGTGTCAAATGTTTCGAACCCTAATTTAACATACTACCAAAAAGAATTGAAGGATGCCGTTCCCCAGGATGAAAAATGTATCGTTTTGAACGATATCACCCAGTTTACTTTTCTTTATTTGATAGATAAACAAGGATACGTATTTCAACACAATCACTTGCCGACGGAGTGGATTCATGACATGGTGGTGAATCATGGTGTGCGATATCTATATTCAGACTCCAGAGCAGTGGATGAAAGGCCAGATGTGCAACCGTACATTTCCAATATAATATTGGAAAAAGGAAATATTCGGGTGTTTAAACTACAAACACCGGCCACAGCAAGTGACAAATAAAACATAACCAGTTTCAGTCTGCCCATCAAAATTTTGACAAGTACTGAATTTCCATGTTATCCATCCAAATGGTTTTTTCGTTGTTGTTCCAGGGATATATTTCCAGGGTTGAATTTGGAAAGCTGTCTTTTTGAATGGGGACAACAAGCTGGTATAAAAACCAGTCGAGACTCGTCCTTTGAGGACTTTGGTTGATCGAATATCCCTTCCATTGCAGCATGGAACCGGTATCAGACGAATACTGTACCACCACACGGGGTTCCCAATTACTGGTGTCATTTAATAAGACTTCAAAACGGATCTGAATGGAATCATTTAGCCCGGCATCCTTTACCTTCAATTTATAGCTGGGACCATAAGCTGCCGACTTGTTAATTTTTAGAGATTGTTTGCTGATGCGACCAAAATCTTTTTCTATATTATTCCCTTGAAGCGTTTCAAAGTTTTGATAATACAATATCGGCGTCGGCACAGCATGGGCCGTATCCATAAACAGAACGGTAACTGGCTCAGGCCAATCACCTTTTGCACGGAATACCTCGATCATTTTTAGCCGAGGATCGTTTTGCAGTTGCTCTAAAGTAGTGCTTGATTCCACCACACTATACCAAAAGTCCCAGATAACAGCAACCGGACCTTCAAACGGCCCTTGTGCAGGCAAGGTCGGAGAATAATGCCGCTTGGCGCCAAACCAGTCCATATCCAAAGCGTAACCAATGTTAACAGCATCGGAGTAAATGATGTACCCTTTGTCTGTCAGAAGATTCTTGTATTTCTCTGCCAATTCATTATGAGACTTTTGAAACGGTGACAGACCAAATTTCCGCAAAAATTTTGGTGAATCCCACATGCTGTACAACAAGCCAGCCACCAATAGGCCGGTTGCCATACCTTGTAACCGAGGTTGGGAAATTTTATCCAATATCCATCCGCCTGCCCGGGCAGCAATAATAGCCGTCATACAGGCAATGCCAATCATGACGCGGGTCAATCCAAAAGAATTAAAAATACCAAGCCCCCAAAAAACAACATGTGATGCAAAATATGCCGCAAAAACGCCGTAAATGAGCCAAAGCTCTTTTTTATCAAAGATGTTCTTTCCCCTTGCGTAACCCAACCATCGGCCAATACCTATGGCCAACCCGATCCATACCAACATGCTCACCAAAAAACCCCAATAATACCGGGCCGAACTGAAAAAATGGCTCCAATGCCCTTTTCCGTAGTGCCCATTAAGGGTTGCGTAGGGAATCTTGCTGAACACCCAAAGCGGGCTGCCAAATACAGGCCAGCCAGCCAATCCGTATACAATGTGGCCTGTCGCCAACAGCGGAACCAGCCGCCACTTACCCGACAACAGCATATACACACCAATCACACCCAGCACAATCAGCCCTTCCGACCGCACAAAGGGCAAAAAAGACAACAACAACGCAGCCTGCACATTTTTTTCTTCAAAAAACCAAAGTGTCCCCAAGGCCAAACAAGCAGCAAAAAGGGGCTCCGTAAGCCCCGACAAAGTGAGGTGCAGCAACTCCGGCATGGTGCAAATGATGAAGCCAACAAGCCAGGGGCGTCTCATATCCATGTGTTCGGCTATGCGCATGGTACACCACAATGTAAGCGTCATCAAGCCAACATTGACCAATTTCACCCCCCAAAAACCAAACTGGGCAAAAGGGGCCATCATCAATACATACAGGGGTTTGGCCCAGTGGTCAAAAAAATTGCCGGGGTGCACGTAAGCATACCGGGCAAACAGGTAGTGGTGTACACTGTCTCCGTCGTCTCCCGTACCAGGTAAAACAATGGTCAGGACCGACATCACTATTCCGAACAAAAAAACTGGCCAAAAACGCTGTAAATATGAAGTCAACATACTATTCATCTATAATTTTAAAACTCAAAAGTACAGCTTTTCTATTCTCTATCGCCACACCATCTTCCCCCACTTCCACACCCACGACCACTCTTTGCGCACCCGAAAATACGGCTTTTGCACCGCGCCAAACTGCCGGCGCACCTTTTCCACTGGCCGAATCATGCTGCCCGCAAAATCGTACACGGGCAACTTCAACTCCTCAAAAGCGTATCGAATGGTTTCCCAAATGGTGAGCACGCTGGCGCCCGAAGCGCGCAGTTCCGGATCGTCGCCGGCCATCAGCAGCCAGGCAGAAGTGTCGTCCCAGGCTAAGTAAGCCACGGAATGCACCCGGCCGTTCTGTCGATCGCGCGCGATGACCATGCGCCGGCGGCCCTGTTGGGCCAACGCGGCATCTACACGCTGCAAAAATGCGGCTTCGACGGGCGGTTTCATTTTTTTTCGGTGAAAACTGCCGTTGTGTATGGCTAAGAAAAGCGCCACATCGTCGGTGGTTTCGAGCACGACTTGCTCCTGGGCGCGCGGTATTTTGTTGTTTCGGTAATCGGCAGCTAATCCCTTCCAGGTGTCGGCAATGTCGCCCGTGTTGTCCAGCGTGTAGGAGTATCGGGTGGTTTGCCGGAAGCCCTGCCAGTATAGGGGCAGCCAGTTTTGGAAAGTGTAGTGGCAGTCCTGCTCAAAAGCAGCCAAACGCGGAAACTGTTGGGTGAGCTGCTCCACCAGTCCGGCTTCGTGCTTGCTGCCTCGGTATTCCGGAAGCAGGTAGGGGCCCATCATGCGGCACAGTTGTGGCATGGCCACGTATTGGAAACCCCATCGTTGTTTGACGTAGTAAGGCCAAACCCCCACCGTTTTGCCCCCTTTTTCCACCAAAGCTGCGCGCCAGCTGCCGTGTGTGCACACCGCATCGAGGTACCAGGGCTGCATAAACAGGGGCAAGTCGGGTGCCGATTGGCAAAAGGCTTCGTAATCGGTCATGTGCCCTCAATCCACTTGTTGCCGAACTGCTCCCAGAATTCCAGCACTTTGGAGCGGGTGGGAAACTCGGAGTAGATTTCCTTTTTGCGGATGCCGTTGAGCACGTGCAAGGTGGGTTTCGATACATCATCGGGCAAATCGTCCAAAGGCAGCCAATGCACGCCGAGAAACTTTTTGGGTTCCAGCGAAGAGGGTTCACCGAAAAATTTGGCTGCTTTGAAATACAGCACCAGCAAATTTTCGTCTTTTTTCAGCTTATGGCGGTGCAGTACGTGCACGAGGGTCATGTCTGCCGGCTCTACATGTATGCCGGCTTCTTCACTGGCTTCGCGCGCCAGGGCCTCACGGGCAAATTCGTGTTCTTCCACCGTGCCGCCAATGAGGGAAAATCGCCCGCCATTTTTCTTGGTCTGGCGCAAAAAAAGCAGTTTGCCCTGATCTTCCAAAATCAAGCGAACGGCAAAAGTAAGCATATGGCGGGTGGCAGCTGAACAGATGAATCAATCCCGCAAAGATGCGGTTGCAATATGAAGTGGATGTTAATTTTTGGTTATTGCAAACAGAGTCGTGCCCCTTCCTGGCCCACCAGCGTACCGATGGCTACGCCCATGCCGCTGAGCCGAACGGCCACCACGGTGTTGGGTCCGGTGTGTTGAATGAGTGGCCGCCTGCCGGGCCCAAGGCCCAAAATACCCGACCACCAATAGGCCACGTCGGCGGTACAATGGGGACAAATAACCGTTTTCAGCAATTGAACCAAAGCGCTGCGAATCAATTCATTGTTGCCAAACAGGCTGGTGGTTTCTTCCTTGAAGGCCAGGTTGCGGCCGCCGCCCAGCAGGATTCGGTTGTCGATGTTTCGGAAATAAAAATAGCCCTGGTCGTAGTGAAATGTGCCTTCAATGCGCAGGTCGGGAATAGGGTGGGTAATGAGCACCTGGTTTCGGGCAGGCATGACTTCGAGCCCTGGAATCAGTTGCTGCGCAAAACCGTTGACGGCAATAAGCACCTTCGGCACTTCAATGGTCCAGCCAAAGGCGAATTCCAGGTTAACGGCACGCCCGTGGTCCTCCAAGCGTTCAATGTGGGCACCGAAAAAGAGGCGCACGCCCGCTTCTTCTGCTTTGCGGAGGAGCGCCTGCATCATTTTTCCGGTGTGGAGTTGTCCCTCGGCGGTGTTGTGCATCAGGTGGTTGATGCGCTGAAAACCAAAGGACTGGATGCGGTCATCGGCTACTTGATAAACCGAATGGTGACCGGTGATGCGGAGCAGCTGGTCATTCCAGTACGGCGCTTGTTCGACACATGATTTGTACATGTCTTCGTCGTCATCGGTAAACATTTCAAAGCCGCCGTGGGGCTGAAAGTCCAGCGCTTCATCGCCCACTAAGCTCCGCAAAGCTTGCAGGCCCCTCCAGCGCATGTCTACCACGCTGAGCACCTCGTCTTCCCCGAGTTCCCGGGCATCGTTGAGGAGTTCGGTCATGGAGCCAAAACAGGCAAATCCGGCGTTGCGTGTGCTGGCCCCGATGGGCATCATCCCGCGTTCGAACACGGCTACGGTGAGGGTGGGGTTGAGTCGGCGCAGTTCAATGGCCGCGTTGAGGCCCACGAGGCCTGCGCCGATAACGGCTACGTCTATGTCTTTCAGGAACGTTTCGCGTTCCCAGTAGCTGAGGTTGTAAGCCAGATTTTGCATTCCGTATGGTCAGGTGATTGTTTTGGATTAAAGCAATGCTATCTGTAAAAGCCGGTAAATATCTGTGGATTTTCCGAAATTTGGGCGAGTTTTCCAAAAAATATATGGTCGTGGACAAAAACAAGACTGTTTTGCCGCTGCGCAATCGCTCTGGTTTGCGGTTGCGGTTGGGCAAAACGTTTTATTGCGCCCGCCGGTATGGGCAGTGGTGGTTTTCGGGACAGCGCTTTGCGGCGGAGCAGGCCGACCTGTTGCCGCATGTGGTTTTTGTTCACCAAAGCCTGTTGTTGCGTGCGTTGAAGGCGGTAGACATGCGGTTGCAACACAACAAATGCACCAACCTGCGTTTGGCTGCCCGGCGCATCGACGGGCTGTTGATTCGGCCCGGCGAAACCTTTTCGTTTTGGAAACGCGTGGGTCGACCCAGCGCACGGCGCGGATTTCTGGAAGGCCTGGTGTTGCAAAACGGACAGGTGCGTGCAGGTGTGGGCGGCGGACTGTGCCAAATGGGCAACCTGCTGCACTGGATGGTGCTGCACACGCCGCTGACGGTGACCGAGCGCTGGCGCCACAGTTTCGATGTGTTTCCCGACGAAAACCGTACCCTGCCTTTTGGCTCCGGTGCCACCCTGGCGTATAATTACATCGACTTGCAGGTGCAAAACAATACGCCCATGACCTGGCAAATACGCACATGGGTAGACGACATTCATCTGAACGGCGAATTGCGGGCCGATGCGCCCTTACCTTACCAAATGCAGGTGTACGAAAAAGCCCACTGGATGCAACATGAACCCTGGGGTGGCTACTCGCGCCACAACGTGCTGGCCCGCCGCACCCTGTACAGTGGCGTACTCGGCCCGGAAGAAATATTGCTGGAAAACCATGCCTTGATGATGTATCAGCCTTTTGTGGGAGACGGGGTACAATGAGGGTAATCTGTTGAAAGCCCGCAGGAGTGGAATGGACTCACATGGAAAACACAATCTTGAATAAGTTCTTACAAAAAATGTGCAAAAGAATCACCGCATACACATCGGATTTAGATGAAAACTTGGAGAAACAAACCTAATTGCTTTTCTTTGCATAAAGAAAACGTAAAAGCGCCGGATTTTTACATTATTGTTTATTTAAATGATGAAAAAGACCCGCCGGGATACTTCAAAATACAGGTATTATGTTAGCAGATCTGATTACTATATCGCCAGAGATTCAAAGCGGTACCTTATACCGAGCATGAAGAAAATATTACTTGATGAAAATTTGCCCCGTCCACTCGCAAAACTCTTTACTTTTCCATTAGAAGTAATATCGGTATTACAATGTGATGGTATTACACGAATCAACTTAATGCCTGTCTTACGAAGTGACTTACCACATATTCGGCCCGATTTCCTATTTTTGCCTCTTAAGCCCATCCATCGTCTACCATGATTCAACGCATACAATCCGTATTCCTTTTGCTGGCGGCCTTGGCGGCTGGCTTTCAACTGTTGTTTCCCTTTTTGTTGGGCCAGTCGGCCCTGGCGGTGTTTGCAGACGGCCGTTTCAACGTGTTTGACAATCCGGGTCTGTTAAGCTTGAGCATCCTGAGCGGGGTGCTGGGGTTGGTGAGCATCTTTTTGTACGCCAACCGTCCGGTACAGGCTCGGGTAGCCGGATTGGGCCTGCTGGTGTCGGTGTTGAGCCTCGTGTTGCTGGGTTTTACACTGTATCAGATATACAGCCAGTTGCCTCCTGGGGCACCGTTGCGCATGGGTGCCGGTCTGGGGTTGGCACCATTGGCCATGCTGTTGTTTCTGTTGGCGTTGCGCGCCATTCGGAAAGACGAAGCGCTGGTGAAGTCCATGAACCGGCTGCGCTAAACCCATGCCATCATTATCGGTGAACTATTTAGCACATCAGGGTGCGCTTCGGTTGCAGGTGCAGGAAGGGCAGCAACAGGTTTATGATCCAGTGCGCCGAAAATTTGTGGCCCTCACACCGGAGGAGCACGTCCGCCAATTGGTTTTGCAGTACTTATTGGCCGAAAAAGGGTATCCACAGGGGCGCATCCGTTCGGAAATCGGCATTGAAGTGAACGGCATGCCGCGCCGCTGCGACATTGTGGTGTTCGACACTGCCTTGAAGCCCTGGTTGGTCGTAGAGTGCAAAAATCCCAAAATTGCCCTCACACAGGCTGTCGCCGAGCAGGTGGCGCGATACAACCTGACGCTGCAGGCACCTCACTTAGTGGTGAGCAATGGCTTGACGACCTTTTGTTTTGCCATCGATTTTGAAACGAAGACGTACGCCTGGCAGGCGCATTTTCCCGAATGGGTATGATCAGGATTTGAGCGCAGCCTTGCGCAACCGTTGCAGAAAAGGGGAGGCAAAAATGAACGACTGAAGGTTTTCGTTGTCGCTTTCCAACACTTCATCCTTTGTGCCGCTCCATTCCAGTTCGCCGAGGTGTAGAAAACAGATGTTGTCGCCAATTTCCATCACCGAGTTCATGTCGTGGGTATTGATCACGGTGGTCATGTTTTTTTCCCGGGTGATGTCTTGAATGAGTTCATCGATGACGATGGCTGTTTTGGGATCGAGGCCCGAGTTGGGTTCATCGCAGAACAGGTATTCCGGATCGAGTACGATGGCGCGGGCAATGCCTACGCGTTTTTGCATGCCGCCCGACAGCTCGGAGGGGTATTTGCGGTTGTTTCCGCCCAGGTTGACGCGTTCCAGGCAGTAGTTGACGCGTTCTAGTTTTTGTTTGCCGGTCATGTTGGTAAACATGTCCAATGGGAAGCGGATGTTTTCCTCTACCGACAGGGAATCGAACAAAGCCGATCCCTGGAACAACATGCCCACTTTCATGCGCAAGGTGCGCAGGTCTTTTTTATCCAGGGCGCTCATCTCTACGTCTTTGTACCATACATTTCCGGAAGTGGGCTTGAGCAGACCGACCAGAATTTTCATCAACACGGTTTTTCCGGAGCCACTCCTCCCAATGATGAGGTTTGTTTTGCCGGTTTCAAAGGTAAAATCGATGCCTTTCAGCACGGTTTGTTCGCCAAAAGATTTTACAATTTGCGTTGCTTGGATCATGCAAGGGGTAGTTTTGCCCGTAAAGATAGGGCGAATTCAGGTTGGCGCTTGTTCCAGCACGTACTCCGGAACAAGCGCCAAACCTCGAAAGGGTTAGAGCCAACGCACCAGCTCAAAATCCATGCGGTGGGGCAGGAGCGGGTGCTTGGGGAAAATCCGGAAACCGTACTCGTACACGCCTGCCGAACCGGGTTGAAAGTTGCAGGTATACGTGGCTATACTGCCATTGAGGGATTGCAGACTGAGTTCCTGGCGCTGGGTCAGTTCCAGTTCTGTTTCCACAAAACGGTGGAAAAAAACCACTTCTACCCCGATTTCGTCGGGTTTCAACTGGTGCAATTGCAAAGTAACGGATGCCTCAAAATGTTCACCCAGAGGCAACGATCGGTTATACGTGTCGGGTGCGTGCAGTTCAACCAGTTCGATGCTGTCCCAGGCATTGCGCAGGCGGTTTTTCCAGGCCACGAGTTCTTGCATGGGTTTAAAGCCGTCTACTTTTAATTGCTGGCTGCGCGCCCATAGTTTGTTGTAGTAGCGTTCCTGGTAATCCTCGAGCATGCGTTTCATCACAAAGTCAGGTGCGATGTCGGCGATGGTATTTTTGATGTGTCGCACCCAGTCGGCGCTCACGCCATGTTCGTCGCGGTTGAAATAAGTGGGCAGGATGTCGTCTTCGAGGATGTTGTAAATGGTTTCAGCATCCAGTTCGTTTTGGAGTATGGGGTCGGCGTAAGTTTCTTTTTCGGGCAAGGCCCAGCCAGCACCGGGTTTGTAGCCTTCGCACCACCATCCGTCGAGGACGCTGAAGTTCATGATGCCGTTGATGGCCGCCTTCATGCCGCTGGTGCCGCTGGCCTCTTTGGGGCGGGTGGGGTTGTTGAGCCAGATGTCGACGCCTTGCACCATCAATTTGGCCATTTCCATGCTGTAATTTTCGAGGAAAATGATTTTTCCTTTGAAAGTGTTGGACTTGGCGGTGTTGTACAACTGGCGAATCAACTCCTGACCGCCTTTGTCGGCCGGGTGGGCCTTGCCGGCAAACAGAAACAACACGGGCCGCTGGGGGTCGCCGATGATTTCGGCTAAACGGCCTTCGTTCGACAGGAGCAGCGTGGCGCGTTTGTACGTGGCAAACCGGCGCGCAAAACCGATCACTAAAGCGTCTTCCCGAATGGCATTCACCATTTCAAAAATGGTGCGTGGGCCCTCGCCGCGGCGGGTCAGGTCTTCCTGGAGGTTGTTCATCACCCAGTCGAGCAGCCGCTTTTTGAGCTTGAGTCGGATGGCCATGATATCGGCGTCGGGCACTTGGTGGATTTTGCGCCACACTTCATGGTTGGTTTGATCGGCCCAGAAGTTGGCCCCCATCACCTTGCGGTACAGTGCGTCCCATTCAGGCGCGATCCAGGTAGGATAGTGAACGCAGTTGGTGACGTAACCTACGTGCGACTCGGCGTAGTTGTAATCCGGGTACAGCTCATTGAACATTTTCTGGCTCACTTCGCCGTGCAACTTGCTCACCCCGTTTACGGCCTGGGAGGTGCGAATGGCTAAGTGGCTCATAGAGAACATCTCGTGGCTGTTCTTTGTATCCACACGACCAATGGCTAATAAATCATCCCAGGAAAGGTTGAGGAGTTCTGGATACTCGAAGAGGTATTCGCGCATCAGCGATTCCGAAAATGCATCGTGGCCGGCAGGAACGGGCGTATGGGTGGTAAACAACTGGGTGGAGCGCACAATTTCGAGGGCTTGCTCAAAGGGCATCGACTTGTCGATGATGTAATTGCGCAAACGTTCCAGGCCCAAAAATGCGGCATGTCCTTCGTTCAGGTGGTACAAATCGGGGTTGAGGCCCATGGCCTTAAACGCCCTTACGCCACCAATGCCGAGCAGGATTTCCTGGCGGATGCGGTTTTCATTATCGCCTCCATACAATTGATGGGTGATGGTGCGGTCGTCCCAGTGGTTGTCTTCAATATCGGTATCGAGCAAATAGAGGGAGACGCGGCCCACGCGGAGTTCCCAAACTTTGGCCCACACGGTTTTGCCAGCCAGGTTGATGTGGATGCGAATCCATTCGCCTTCGGCGTTGCGCACGGGGCGGTAGGGCAGCTGCGTGAATTTCGCGGCGTCGAGGTGTTGAATTTGTTCGCCGTGCAGCGTGATGGCTTGTTGGAAATATCCATAGCGGTACAGCAAACCCACAGCCATGAGGTTGATGTTGCGGTCGCTTATTTCCTTCAGGTAATCGCCAGCCAACACACCGAGACCGCCCGAATACAACCTCAGGCTGATGTGCAGGCCATATTCCATGCAGAAATAGGCGATCAGGGGTTGACCAGCCGTTGGTTTTTCTTTCATGTAGGCCTGAAAATTGGCATACACCCGATTCATGCGCTCGATAAAATCCTTGTCCTGGATCAGCGCATGCGCTTTTTCAATGCCCAATTCATCGAGTAGAGCTACGGGATTGTAGTTGACCGCCACAAATTTTTCGGGATCGATAGAGCGGAACATTTCAATGGCTTCGTGCTGCCAGGACCACCACAGGTTGTGCGCCAGGTCGGTGAGTAGCTCAAGTTCTGCGGGCAACTTGGGCTCTATGAAAATGCGTTTCAAACGTGCGCTGTTTTGCGTCAGGTTACCAATCATGGATCAAGAGTTGTTTTCCGGCCGATTTGAGTGTTGCCGGCCTTTAGGTTATCGTATAGCGGACACGAAGGTAAGGTAAAACGGCATAGTTCGTTTTGTTTCCGGGAAAAGCTAACACAAGGATAAACTTGACAGACAGCGCGTACAGGGCATCCCGGCCAACATGGAAATGGGGCCTAATGGCCTCTTTCTGCTTTTTTCAAGCGCTTTGAATGGGGTAAGGGTGGCTTGGGCCTGGGGCTGATCATCATTTTTTTGCGTGATTCCAGTTTTTTTAACAGGATAGATGCCGCCAAATCCGCGCGGATATTGAAATAGATGTTTTGCCGACTCAACCGTATATCGCAATTGTACACGTACAGGTGCTGTACATCCACCTCAATCCAATCGCCTGTTTTTTTCCCCTTTCCTATGGCTTGCTCAATAACGTTGGGCAAGATTTGCATAAGGGAATCCATGCCGAAAAACAGTGTAGAACGCACCGAATCGCGGATCATGTCGTGCAGCAGGGTTTGAGTACAAAATTACCGGAAATGCTTTCACAATGAATTTTCAGCCATGCCTGTGGTGCTATTTTATAAATGCAAATGGGGCGCTTCAGGTCGTGCCAGATCTTACCCATCGGTTTTTCAAGCGATACAGCCTGGTTTATTTTTTGATCCACCATGCGTGTTAGTTCGTCTTCGTGCTCGGCGATGTAATCATTTAGTTTCCGGGTAAGGTCAAATTTCAATAGGCCTGCATCCAACACCGGGGGTTTTATCCACCGGATGTTGTTGCGTTTTAAATGGGTTACCAAATGCCAGTTGGCGTCGAGGTTGGCTTTTGTGCGCAGTTCAATGGCCGCATAAGCATCCAAAGGTTTGATGGATTTGGTGAGCAGGTTGAACCTTGATTTGATGACATCGGCTGCCACGTGTATTGGAATGGTGCACACCAGTTCATCTCCATCCGTGACGATCCGGATGTCTGCGTATTTGCGCAACACGATGTGCACTACATCCCTGGCATTTTGCGTCGGATATATCTCTGCACGCAGAAATTCGCCGGTAATTTTCAGGTTGATGAAAGCCTCGAATTGTTTGAGATCGAAGTGGATGGGCAAATTAAACGTTGACAGGGAGATATCGGCTGGCAAAGTGTCTTGCTCTATGGCAACAGTTTGCTGCTTTTGTTGCTTCCGGCAGCCACCAGATGCAAGCGCACCCCCAATGCACAACCCCCACAGCACGCCATGCAAAAGTGCCGGATGAGGCGCTGCTATTATTCCAAGATACTTAAATGGTTTCATCTTTCAGGCAATAATGTACGCACTTTGGCGCAAAAACCCTGAAAAGAGTACCTTTATCTGTTAATCAGCTTATTCTCGCTGTGCAACATGCACTAACCGCACTGATTTACGCCTTATACCTTTTGTAAATGCCGGTGATGGTTGCTGCTAAGGTGCGGTCTTTTGCCGTCACGGTGTTGCCCGCATCGTGGGTGGTCAGTTGGATGCTCACCCGGTTCCAGACGTTGCTCCAGTTGGGGTGATGATCTTGTTTTTCGGCATGAAAGGCTACCTCCGTCATAAACGCGAAGGCTTGCGCAAAGTCTAAAAATTGGAATGTTGCCTCTAATTGGTTGTCTTGTTCGGTCCACATGATCTTTAACTTTTAAATTCAAGTAAAAACTGCTGAATGGCGGCCTGAAAACCAGCTTCATCTTCGCGGTCAAATGTCACTACTACAGGCAACACATACACGGGCAATTGGTTTTTCCAGATGAAGGGCTTGTGGGCCTCCAGCCGGGTGGCGTCTTTTTCGGTGGTCAGGATAAATTTTGAGTCACCCTCCATCGCGTCAAAACGCTTGAGTGCGGTAAACAGGTCGCCCTCGTCGAAATAATGGTGGTCGGCAAATTCAAGTGCGCGGGCTGATTGCACCTTGCCGCCGAGGTAATCCATCAGGTAATCGGCATTCGCGATGGCACTGAGCAAAAGCACTTTGTCATCGGGTTCAAGCGGCCGAAACTGATCGGGCTTCAACAGGTCGTACGGTGTGCCATACTGGTAGCGTGAAAAAAACACGTGTTGGCGCGGGAAAGGGTCAATTTCAGCAACCATGGCTTCGCGTTGATCGGTACTCAAATTGGTTGGGGATTTGGTGACCACAATCAGGTCGGCGCGTTGGTAACCAGCGCGCCACTCGCGCAACCGACCGGCAGGCAGCAGCCAGTCGCGTGTAAAAGGCTTGCTGTATTCGGTGAGCAAGATGTTGAGGCCGGGTGTGATTTGTCGGTGTTGAAATGCATCGTCCAGGAGCACACACTGCACGTCGGGGTTTCGGCGCACCAGTTCAGGTACCCCAAATACGCGACTTTCGCTCACGCTTACAGGGATGTGGGGGAATTTGCGCTTGAACTGCAGTGGCTCGTCGCCCACCATTTCCACGGTGTCGATGATGCTTACCGCGCGGTAGCCCTCGGTTTTGCGGCCGTATCCACGACTCAGCACCGACACCGATATATATTGGTCTAACCAACGCAGTAAATATTCGATGTGCGGACTCTTGCCTGTTCCGCCCACCGTCAGGTTGCCTACCGACACGACGGGCAGATCGAACCGTGTGCTGCGCAGTACGCCGGTGCGGTACAAGGCGTTGCGCAGGGCGATGCCGATGCCGTAGAGGAGGGCGAGGGGAGCTAGGAGGATGGACATGGAGGTTGTTTATTTGTTTATTTGGTTAATTGGTGTTTTTTTAAGTTGTTTAGTTTATTGCCTATTTCTTCAATAGAAGGCCTTATTTCGTTTAAATCTTCCAAGGACAGGAAATCAAGGTCATGGGCGAGGATAAGTAAATTGAGAACCTCCATTAAACTCCCGAACGCCATTTCTGTGAATCTTGCTTGTTCTTTGCCGCTGGTACGGCTGCTTCCTTCTGACAAATTAGTAGGGACGGAGAGTGCCGATCGCCGAGCCTGAGAAACAAGGCCAAACCGTTCATCGACAGGCCATTGTCCGGTAATTTTGTAAATAACTTTTACCATGGGATCGGCTTAATTGCCAAACCTCTAATCGTTCAAAACTGTATTGGCGCATGTTAGGATGAATTGAAGCATGTAAAAAAATTGAAAACCCCCAAAAACATAAACAAAGATATACCAAATCCACAAATAACTAAATCCACAAATAACCAAATAAACAAATCCACAAATAAACAAAAAAGCCACCCCAAAGTGGGATGGCTCATCTTTAGTGGTACCTCCCAGGATCGAACTGGGGACACATGGATTTTCAGTCCATTGCTCTACCATCTGAGCTAAGGCACCTTTTGCGTTTAGCGGATGCAAAGATACATCGGTTTTGCAAACCAGCAAATGTTTTTCAAAAATTTTGATAACTTTGTGCGGCTTATCCGCATTGCAAACGGACACCGGCCACGTACCATGAAAAAACACCTCGTTAACCGCGTCAACCGACGCGAGCTCAAAATGCGCATGCTGCATAGCGACGAAAAGCGCATAACCCTCTCCTTTTACAAATACGTGTTACTGCCTGATCCCCAGGTATTTCGCGACGACCTGTTCGCCGCCTACTCCGCCCTTGAGGTGTTGGGCCGCATCTACGTAGCCCGGGAAGGCGTGAATGCGCAACTTTCCGTGCCGGAAAACCGCTGGGCCGACTTTCAGGCGGCCATGCAACAATGGCCTTTTTTTGAGCACTTGCGCCTTAACATAGCCGTAGAAGCTGACGGGAAGTCGTTTTTTGCCCTCATTATTAAAGTGCGCGATAAAATTGTGGCCGACGGTATCGACGATCCGGCGTTCAACCCTGCCAACACAGGTACCCACCTGCGCGCCGAGGCCTGGAACACCATGAGCAAAGACCCGGATGCCATCGTGGTCGACATGCGCAACCACTATGAAAGCGAAGTAGGCCATTTTGAACATGCTGTTACACCCAATGTGGCTACTTTTCGCGAAGAATTGCCCTTGGTAGCCGAACAACTCGCCGATCAGAAAGACAAAAAAATACTCATGTACTGCACCGGCGGCATCCGCTGCGAAAAGGCGAGCGCATACCTGAAATACCGCGGCTTCCACAACGTGTATCAGTTGGAAGGCGGCATCATTGAGTACGCCCGGCAAGTGCAAGCCGAGGGCTTGGAAAACCGGTTCATCGGCAAAAATTTTGTGTTTGACGAGCGGCTGGGCGAACGCGTCAGTCCACACGTCATTGCTCACTGCCACCAGTGCGGCGTGCCGTCTGATGACCACACCAACTGCCTCAACGACTACTGCCACATCCTGTTTATCCAATGCCCCGATTGTAAAACGCAATATGCCAACTGTTGCTCAACCGAATGCCGCGACTTCATGGCCCTGCCAGAAGCCGAGCGCCGGGCGATGGGGCCGAGTCGGACGTTTAACGGCAGCGCCTTTGCCAAGGGGGTGTACAGGGCGTGGCGCAGGCCGGGGTTGGAGCAGGTGCAAACTCACTCCCCAAACACCTCCGCCATCACCACCACAAACCCGGGCAGCACCTCGCCTCCGCTGAGCGCCTGATCAAAAGGCACGGTGTGGATGTCGCCATTGGCTTCAAACACAAACGTGCGTTGGCTGCCAGGATCCACCAGCCAGGCCAGGCGCACGCCATTGTCTATGTATTCGCTCATTTTGGCTTTCAAACCGGTCATGGGCTGTTCCGGAGAGCGCAGTTCGAGCACAAAATCGGGTGCAATGGGGGCAAACGTTTGCCGTTCGGCATCCTGCAAGGCCGCCCAGCGCTCACGGCTGATCCAGGCCACATCCGGCGCATAAATGGCCCCATTGGGTAAGGTAAAACCCGTAGAGGAGTCAAAACCGTGGCCCTGTTTGTGTAGGCTGTTCCATGCAAACAGCAGTCCAATCAATTCAAAATTGCGGTTTCCGGTTTCGGAGTTGGTGGGCGGCATAAGCAGCAGTTGATGATTGGCCGAGCGCTCCACTGTCCAGCCAGGGTTTTGCGCGCTGACGTCCAGCAAATACGCTGGCGTGAGCTCCTCGGCTTGCATGGGCAACACGAAAGAAGCATTGTAAGGCGTGGTGGCTATGGCAGACATGTTGATCGGGCGGATTTATTTTTCGGAGAATCCTTTTTCTTTCCGCGTTACAAAATTAGTGTTTTCTCGCTATGTTTCGGGCAAAATTCAAGGTACCCGAAATTTACAGGATCACATGGCCAAAAAACAACCGGCACGCAAGTCAAACCCGCCATCGGTCAAAAAAACCGAGACTGCCACCCCGCCATCCGCCGCCCCAATATGGTCGCTGCCAGCATGGATGCTGAACACGCGGCTCAACAGCCTTCTGTTTTTTGCCTTGGCCGTGCTTCTGTACGCCAACACGCTCACCCACGGACTGGTGCAAGACGACGCCATCGTGATCACCGAAAACATGTTTACCCAAAAAGGCATAGAAGGCATACCGGGTATCCTTAGCAAAGACACGTTTTTCGGCTTTTTCAAGGTGGAGGGCAAAGAAAACCTGGTTAGTGGGGGGCGTTACCGACCCATGACGCTCGTGCTGTTTGCCTTGTTGTATCAGTTTGTGGGCAACAACGCTTTTGCGTTCCACCTGCTCACCGTATTGCTGTACGCTTGTACTTGTGTAGTGCTGTACCAGACACTGCTGCTGCTGTTTCGCGACCGACCCGGAGCACCCACGGGCGATTTCATTGCCTGGGCGGCCACGTTGTTGTTTACCGTGCATCCAATCCACACCGAAGTGGTGGCCAATGTAAAAGGGTGCGACGAAATAGCCACCCTGCTCGGCAGTTTGGGCGCATTGTGGTGTACGCTGCGGTATTGGCACACGGGCAAGATCGGGTATGCTGTGTTGGCCGCTGTGGTGTTTTTCATGGCCTGTTTGTCTAAGGAAAACGCTGCGGCTTTTACGGTCGTGATTCCGCTGGCTTTGTGGTTTTTCCAGTGGCCCCGAACTACAACCGGAAGCGCTGATGGTGCTGAAGCCAAATTACCCCGGAGCGTTGTCTATGCGTCCATGCCCATTTGGCTGGCATTTGCGGCGTTTTTCATCCTGCGCGGCAGCATTCTGGACTGGCGTTTTGGCGGCGCGCCGATGGAGCTGATGAACAATCCTTTTTTGAAAATAGAAGGTGCGCGCTGGGTGTCGTTTTCGTTTGCCGAAAAATTGGCCACCATTATATACACCCTGGGCGTGTACCTCAAGTTGCTGTTTGTGCCCTGGCCGCTTACGCACGACTATTATCCGCGCCACATTGGTATCCTGTCGTTTGCCCATCCAGGTGTACTGATCAGCACTTTGGTGTATGGTTTGCTTGCCTGGTACACGTTATCCGGCTTGAAACACAAAGAGCCCGTGCGGTTTGGTATTCTGTTTTTTGGCCTCACCATCAGCATTGTGTCTAACCTGGTGTTTCCCATTGGCACCAACATGGGCGAGCGTTTTGCGTTCATGCCCTCGGTGGGTTTTGCCATTTCGGTGGCAGGCGCATTGGCACTTTGGCTGAACCCGGCCCGCTTGAATGCTGTGTTGGCGGGTTTGGGTGTGGTGTCGGCAGTGTTTGCCGGGTTGACGGTGCTGCGCAACCCCGCCTGGGAAAGCAATGAAAAACTGTTTTTCACCGATGTGCACACCTCGGGCAACAGCGCCAAGGTGCGCAACGCCTGCGGCAGCATGTTGCTGGAAAAAGCCATTCAGGAAAAAGACGAATCGTTGCGCCAGCCCATATTGGAAAAGGCGATGGGGCACCTGAACAAGTCCATCGAAATATACCCCAACTACAAAGACGCTTTGATTTCACGGGGTGGTTGCCAGTTTTACCTCAAACAATTTGACGGTGCCATAGCCGATTACCGCCGCGCCGCACAGATAGCCCCCGACGACCCGAAAGCCAAATTGGGCCTCACCATCAGCCTGCGCGATGGCGGCAAATATTATGGTCAGGTAAAAGGCGACCTGGCGACGTCGGGGAAGTACCTCATGGAGTCGTGGAAACTCAACGACCAGGACGGCGAGACCGCGCACTCCCTCGGTGTGCTTCAGGGCATACAAGGCAAACCCGCCGAAGCGCTGCCCTGGTTTGAAAAAGCGGTGGTACTCACGCCCGAAAACAAGCTGTACCGCGAGAATTTAGCCAAGTCTTATTACGCCGTGGGCAACAAAGCCAAGGGCGACGAACAAATGATGCTCATCAAATAACCATTCACATCCCTGATCAAATGAAATCAACCCTTTTTTTGGTGGTATTGCTTACCGGTTGGGCTCTTTCCGCACAAACAGCGCTGAAGCCCGGTTTCGACAAGTCGGAGTCACTCGAAATGCTCAAAATTGCAGGCTTGTCCGCAGATACTCCATGGACCAAGATTAAGACGCCCGTGCCAGAACACTACAGACTCACCTACCGTTCTGCAGAAGTGGGGTTGAAGAACCGATGGGATCAATGGGAGAGCACCCGCCAGGGCGACGCCGTGGTGGTCAGCATCCGAGGCACTGCCCCAAACACGACCAGTTGGTTAGCCAATGTGTACGCAGCCATGTCGCCCGCCGAAGGTGTACTTCAACTCGATGCGCAACTCCGTTTTCCCTATAAATTGGCCGATAACCCCGCAGCGGCTGTCCACACCGGATGGCTGATTGGCATGGCGTATCTGGCACGCGACATCATGCCGAGGCTCCATGAGCAATACGCCAATGGCAAACGCGACCTCATAGTGACTGGCCATAGCCAGGGCGGTGCCATCGCCTACCTGTTTACGGCTTACCTGAAAAATTTGCAGCAGGATGGTGAATTTCCGCCGGACTGGCGCATTAAAACATACTGTGGCGCAGCGCCTAAACCCGGAAACCTCTACTTTGCGTACGATTATGAACAAAAAACCGCTGGCGGCTGGGCTTTTAATGTGCTCAATCCGTTGGATTGGGTGCCCGAAGTGCCGCTCACGGTGCAAACAACCAGCGATTTCAACACCGTTAGCCCACTCACCAATGCCGAAGCAGCCATCAGGAAACAGCGATTCCCGAAAAATGTGGCCCTCAAACACGTGTATAAAAAATTGCGCAATCCGGCACACAAAGCCAATAAAAATTACCAGAAGTATTTTGGCAAAAAGGCGAATCAATTTGTGAAAAAGACCCTGCCCGAATTTGAGGAACCACAGTACTTTAACAGCAACCACTATTGTCGAACGGGTCAGTTTATCGTGCTCAAACCCGATGCAGACTATCTGAAAAAGTATCCGAACGACCCCAAGTCCGAAAATGTGTTCATCCACCATTTGCCCGAACAGTACATAGTGCTCATGAATAAGTACTAAGTGCCGATGGCTTGTGCATTTTTTAGCCTGTATGCATCATTAAGCTCGAACAAAATCAATAACCATGCGGTATGCATTTTTCCTGGCCCTGGCCATGATTTCTTTTTCTGATTGTACCAACAAAACAAACACGATGAAAACCAGTGATCTCGAAAACACCTATTGGATACTCAGCGAGATGGACGGCTTGGCCAGCGTACCGGCTGAAATGCGCAGCAGACCTGCGTTCATCCGTTTTGCAGACAGCGGCCGCGTGTCTTTTTCCGTTGGGTGCAACAACATGATGGGCACCTACAAAATGGAAGAAGGCAAGTTTGACATCAAAACGGGTCCCAGCACCATGATGGCTTGTCCGGAACCTTTAATGACTTTGGAACGCGCATATGCCCAATTGTTGAGCGAAGTGGACCGCTACCACGTCAAGGGCGACAAGCTTCAGGTGCAAAAAGGCGACGCGGTGCTGGCTACATTTACCAAGGGAGGGGAACAATAAGTTCCAGCTTCTTCAGTGTTTATCGGCGGTAGGGGCCCGCATCACCACTTCCTGCTGATTGATGCTTTCCTGGTGCATGGCCTCGGAGAGCATGGCGATGAAATCGGCGCTCAGTTCATTGCGTTCGCCACGTACCTGAAGGGCTTCCCGAAGGGCACGGAAGCGTTCGGGCTGCAAAACGGCAATGTTTTTTTCTTTTTTAACGGCGCCAATCTCGCGCACCAGGCGCATGCGGCGGGCCATGAGTTGGATGATTTCTTCGTCGATGTCGTCAATTTCCCTGCGATAATTTTCGAGGCGGGCCAGAAACTCAGGATCGTCGGAGCTGAGTTTGCGGCGCTGCAGCGAGGCGGTCATGAGGGCAAACTGGTCGGGGGTAATTTGCTGTGCAGCGTCGCTCCAGGCCAGGTCAGGTGTGGGGTGTACCTCCACCATAAGGCCGTCGTAGTTGAGGTCAAATGCTTTTTGCGCGGTTTCGGCCAGGATGTCGCGGCGGCCACAGATATGGCTGACGTCGCAGATCATTTCCAGCGCCGGATACGCCTGCATAAGGTCAATGGCCATTTGCCAACGGGGAACATTGCGATACTTGGAATCGCCGTAACTGGAAAAACCACGGTGTATAGCGGCCATGCGGCTAATGCCCGCTTTGGACAAGCGTTCGAGGGCACCCACCCACAGTTTGTAATCGGGACTGATCGGATTTTTGACCAGTACCGGTATGTCTACTCCTTGAAGGGCGTCTGCTATTTCCTGCACGGAGAACGGATTGGCAGTGGTACGAGCGCCGATCCACAGCATATCCATGCCGTAAGACAGGGCTTCTTCTACGTGCTGTGCATTGGCCACTTCAGTGGTTACGCGCAGTCCGGTTTCACTTTGTACCCGGTTAAACCAGGTCAAACCTTCAGTGCCCACGCCCTCAAAAGCACCAGGGCGCGTGCGGGGCTTCCAAATGCCCGCCCTGAACAGAGAGACTCCCTGATTTTTCAGCCCATGCGCTGTTTCGAGCAGCTGGTCTTCGGTTTCCGCTGAGCAGGGACCAGCAATAAGGATGGGCCGCGTGGTATCGAATATGGGTTGAATGAGCATTTTATTTTCAATACTTTTTGAAAAAACAAAAAGATTGCATCAAGGGTTTAGAGAAAATGGTAAAACAATTCATTCAGTGTGTTAAAGTGTGTTATATGGTTTTTTACAATCCTTCACCTCTGAGGTATTTTTTGTAGAGATGGAGAAGGTCGTACTGTTAAGCGGTATGCTTGATTAGCAAGTGATGCCGGACTTCAGTAGCTTTGTGCTTCTCCCGAAGCACAGTAGACTTCATGTATATAAACGGTTTGTTATTGGGCTTGTCCCTTAGTGTTCTGATCGGACCCATGCTGTTTGCCATCATTCAGGCGAGCCTGGAGCGTGGTTTTCGCGCCGGACTGTCGGTTGCTGCCGGCATTTGGATGAGCGACATCATGTTTTTGTACTTTTTATATCACGGCATGGGGCCTTTGGCCAGGTTGATTGCGCTGCCTGATTTCAAGATGTGGGCCGGATTTGCAGGCGGTGGCGTACTGTTGTTCTTGGGAGCGTTCACCTTGTTGTCCAAACGCACGCCGGACCCCAACAAGGAGAGTACAGCAGACCGATTGTTGGATAAAATTGACGGCCAGGAAACGGAGGGCGTAGACCACAACTGGAAGCGATGGGGATATGTAGGTTATGGCTTGCGCGGTTTTTTGCTCAACACCATCAACCCTTTTACTGTTTTCTTTTGGGTAGGCATAGCGAGTACGGTCATTATCCCCAACCAGTGGACGCGCTCCGAGACGGTATGGTTTTTTTCAGGCATGTTGACCACGCTCATGCTGGCAGATATGGCCAAAGCCTACGCCGCAAAGAGGCTGCGCGACTTTCTTACGCCAAGGCACATTAGACAGATGCAGCGCATTATTGGCGTGTTGATGCTTATTTTTGGGGTTGTGCTGATCATTAGGGTGCTGTAATAGCGCAAATAACGTCCATTATTTGCAAAGTGCTGGTTTTGACTATGAAGAACCGACAAAACACGCCAACTTTGTACAACCATACACGTCCATGTTCTTTTTAACTGGCCACAATTAAACACATCTCCCTTATGCGATTGATTACCTCGTCTTTGTTGGTTTTATGCTTCTTGTTGAACCATCTACAAGCCCAACAAATCACCAACCCATTCCGTCCTGCGGCGCAAAATGCTATTTCAGATGCGGAAAGCAGTACACGTCCTGCTGTCTATGAAGCCTTTTTCGTGGACTTTCCTGCGGTAGATATGGCATTGCGCCAGGCACCAAAAGAAGGCACAGATATAGGACTTCAGCTTGAACTTCCCGTTTTGGGTAGCAAGGTGGTTGCATTCGCCATTTGGCAAATTGACATCATGCACCCGGAACTTGCCGTGCGTTATCCGGAAATTCGGACTTATACCGGTGAAGCGCTTGACGACTCGGGCCTTTTGGTGCGCATCACCACGTCGCCCCTGGGTTTCCAGGCCTTGTTTACCCGTCCTGACGGAACGATCGAATTTCTGGAGCCCTGGACGCAAGGCACGACAAACGTTTGTATGCTATTTAAAGACCACCAACGCGGTCAAAACGAAGCCCTTCAACCTGGTTTTTGCGGGGTTGACGACCACGACGTCGCAGTTGAAGTACCACATCAAACCGCTCAGGCTGTGCGCGCACGCAATGGATCAGCTCCTGTTCCGCTGCGCATATACCGTTTTGCGGTGAGCGCCACTGGCGAATATACACAAGATCAGGGTGGAACGGTTGCGCTGAGCTTAGCCTCCATTGTAGATAAAGTCAATAAAATTAACGTACCCATAGAGCGTGACCTGGCGCTGCGGCTTCAACTGATTGCCGACAATGATAAGGTCATTTACACAAACAGCGCTACCGATCCGTTCACTGGTGTAGACCCACCGGTTTGGCTGCTTGAGAATGCGCTCTCGCTCAACGGCACCATCGGATCGGGAGGTTACGATTTAGGTCACGTCATCGGCAGGGGTACGGGCAGTGGTACCCTCGGAATAGCATCGTTGTCGTCTGCCTGTTCCAGCATCAAAGGCCAGGGGGCTACTTCCGATGTGCCCTCCAACTACAATACCCGCATGATCGGTACGTTTGCGCACGAAGTGGGTCACCAGTTGTCGGGCACCCACACCTACAATTTTTGTCCACCAAACGACGCCACTACCGGCACTGCTGTTGAACCCGCCAGCGGCTCAACCATCATGTCGTACGGCGGTGTTTGCGGCAACCAGGACGTTGTGCCCGATGTCAATCTGTATTACCACAGCTTGTCCATCAATCAAATGCGGAATTTCATCACCCTAGATGGAGGTTCTACTTGTGGTACCCTGCAAAACACAACAAACAACACCCCAACGGCCGTCAGTTTGACCAAAGACAGCCTGTACCTCCCCATCAGTACCCCCTTTGTGTTGAAAGGCTCCGGAACCGACCCCGATGGCGACGCACTGACGTACACCTGGGAGCAGTATGACCTTGGCCAGTCGGTACCATTGGGTACTGAAGGCAATGGTTCACCTCTTTTCCGATCATTTCCACCTGCCACAAGCCCCGATCGGACTTTTCCCCGGTTAACCACTATCGTCAACAACCAAAGCGACGATGCCGAAATATTGCCCACCAAAACGCGCCAGCTCAATTTCCGTTTTACGGCAAGGGACAACAACGCGCAAGCGGGCGGTGTAGACTGGGATAACCTGCGGCTTTTTGTGACCGACCAGTCAGGGCCTTTCCGGGTACTGGTGCCCAACCAGTCTAACGTGATCTGGACGCAGGGCTCGTATCAGTTGGTGCAGTGGGACGTGTCGAACACCGACAAACTACCGGTCAATTGCGCCAAAGTAAACATCCTGCTGAGTACAGACGGTGGCTTTACCTATCCGATCACCCTGGCGTCCAACGTGAACAACAACGGATCATTTTACATACAGGTGCCCAACATACTCAGCAACACGGCTCGGGTGCGCGTAGAGGCAGCAGACAATGTCTTTTTTGACATTTCGAACCTGAATTTTAAAATTGAGGCTGCCCAGACGCCTGGCCTTTCCTTAGGATTGAGCAACACCGGCCAGCAAGTTTGTTTGCCCGATGCAGTGCTTGTCGACGTATTTTCCAGCGGCCTGGGCGGGTTTACCGGACAGGTAGCGCTCGACGTCGCTTCGGGTTTGCCAGCAGGAGCACAGGCTACTTTCAATCCGCAGGTCATTAATGCAGGAGAAACGTCAAAGCTGACCATCGATATGAGCGGCGTTACAGCTGAAGGCCCGTCCACCGTGCAGATACGCGCTGTGCCCACTGGCGCTGCCACCATATTGTTGCCTTTAAACATCAATGTAATATCCAACAACTTCAGCGCGTTGGCGCTGCTTTCGCCTGCCGATGGCAACACGGGCACCGCCCAAACACCCACGCTGAGTTGGAATACCGTTCCGGATGCCGTGTTTTATGAACTGGAACTGGCTACCAATCCTGCGTTTAACCCCAACGACATTGTATTTTCCCGCACCAACCTCACCGTTGGCAGCATACAGGTAAACAACATATTGCCTAAAGGCAATATTTATTACTGGCGTGTGCGGCCCGTGAATGAATGTGGACCTGGAGATTGGACCAAAACCAATGCTTTTGCCGTGTTGTTGGACCAGTGTAATACTTATGTGGCCAACGACTTGCCCAAAAATATTTCTACCGGCGCTAACATCACTGTTGAGTCTAAAATAACCATTCCTGCCGGCGCTGTAGTTAGCGACGTGAACGTCAAAAAATTCCAGATTTTCCACGAATCTTTTGGTCAATTGGAAACCCGACTGATTAACCCGCAGGGCGAAGAAGTGCTTCTGTTTGTTGGAAAATGTGGCACCACAAACGGCGTGTTTTCAATGGGGTTTGACGATGCTGCGGCGACCGACTTTACCTGTCCGCCGTCTACAACAGGCAAAATTTCAAGGCCGGCAGAGGCCCTGAGCAAGTTTAACGGCAGCAATGGAGGTGGCGTTTGGACCTTTAGGGTGCGCGACTTGTCGTCGGGCAGCGGAGGCGCGTTCAATGCGTTCGAACTGGAATTGTGCGGCAGTTCTACTCTTGGCAACCCGTTCATTGTCAATAACCAGCCTTTGAGTCTTCAAAACGGCACGAATGCCTCCCTCTCCAGTGACTTGCTAAGAACAGACGATCCGAACAACACTCCGGATCAGTTGGTGTATACCCTGGTTTCGACGCCCAGGTTTGGCCGTTTGGAAAAATCAGGCACCGGTGAGCTTTTTGCGGGCAACCAGTTTACCCAAACGGACCTCAACAACGGGCTTATCCGCTTCTTTGATTATGGCATCAATGTGTTGGCAACCGATAATTTTCAGTTTTCGGTAACCGACAATGAAGGTGGGTTGGTGACCGGCACGTTCGTACTGTTGCCCTCCCCATTGAGCATTCGAGATCCAAAACAGGCGCTTGAATTTGGGTTGTCGCCCAACCCAAGCACTGGTGTGGTTCAGGTGTTGTTGCCCGAAAACTTAACTGGCGAAGCGCGCATCAGTGTGTTGACGATGGGTGGCCAGTTGGTATTTGAACAAAATGTGCCTTCGGGCGCAAACAGGAATACACTTATGCTGGGTCATTTACCCGACGCCGTGTACGCCATTCGCGTGGAAACCCCGCAAGCGGCCGGGGTACGCAAATTGGTTTTGCGCCGCTAAAACACACCAAAACAATAAGCGGTGTAGCCTACAGTGTTTTTTGGTCAAAAACACAGCGGGTTACACCGCTCATCACAACCAATAAATAAAAAATCGTCATCATGCGTTTTATCACCACGTTGATGTTCATGCTCTGCCTTACACATGGTCTGTTGCAAGCACAACATTTGTCGAACCCATTTAAAAATGTGGCTGTTTCGAGCGCCACATATTCTGCCCGGGCCGGTATGCCCAAAGTGTTTGAAGCCTATGAAACCAATTTTGCAGCCCTTCAAAGGGCTTTGGAGCAGGCCCCAAAAACAGAAGGAACACAGGCTTTCAGCCTCGAATTGCCGGTAGTCAGCGGCCAAACAGCCGTTTTTGCCGTTTGGCAAATTGACGTGATGCACCCCGACCTGAGCGCGCGTTACCCCGAAATACGCACGTATGCGGGCGAGGCACTTGACGGCTCGGGGCGCATGCTTCGCATCACCACCTCGCCACGGGGTTTGACGGCAACGTTTATGCGGGCCGATATGGGCATTGAGATGCTGGAGCAAATAGACCAGAACAATCCGGATGTATACATGCTGTTCGATCAAAAGTCGGTGTCGCACACGTTGCCGGCATCCGCCCTGCACATGTGTGGCGTAGAAGCCGACGGTACAGACCACAGCGAGGTGTTGTCGGCCCAACCTGTAGTACACCACAGAAATGCGGCTGCGCCAGTCAATATGCGGGTGTATCGTTGCGCGGTGGCTACAACCGGTCACTTTGCCATTGACAATGGCGGCACGGTGCCTTCGGTGTTGGCCGTGGTAGTGGATCGCGTGAGCAGAATCAGCGCCATTCTGGAGCGCGATGCCAATGTTCGGCTTCAATTGGTAGGCAACAACGATAAACTTATTTTCCTTGATCCGGACACCGACCCTTACTCGGGTATTGATGTGAACGATTGGTTAGGCCAAAACCCGGCGGTACTTACGGCGTACATCGGAAATTCCAATTATGACATTGGACACGTATTTGGCCGGTATTTTTCAGGGGCCGCCATTGGTGTAGCCAGTTTGGCGGGTACATGTACGGGCAATAAAGGCGCTGCCTCATCAGCCGGATTTATTCCGTACGACAATTATTTTGTCAGCGTAGCAGCACATGAAATTGGCCACCAGCTTTCGGCCACCCATACGCTAAACCGTTGTGTGAGCGATCTGAGTCCACGCACCGGCGTATCTGCATGGGAGCCCGGCAGCGGCAGCACCATTATGAGTTACGATGGCTCCTGCGGATCAGACAATGTGAACGGTGGGCCTGAAATTTATTATCATGGAGGTACCATTGGCCAAATAAATAATTTTATAGCCACGGGTAATGGTTCCAATTGTGGTACCGTACAGACGGTGGGCAACAATGTGCCAGTGATCATGTCGCTTATTCCTGACAGCCTGTACTTGCCCATCAGCACGCCTTTTGAACTCCGGGGAGAGGGTGCAGATGTCGACGGAGATGCGCTCACCTTTACCTGGGAGCAAATAGATGTAGGTTCGGAAGTGCCGTTGGGAACAGAGTCCGTCAGCGCCCCGCTTTTTCGGTCTTTTCCGCCGATAAACAGCCCCAACCGCACATTCCCGCAATTGAGCAACGTGATCAACAACCAATCGAGCATACGCGAAGTGCTGCCTACCCAAACCCGCAAAATGAACTTTCGCCTGACCGGAAGGGACAATAACACAGCGGGCGGTGGCGTGGAATGGGACGATGTGTTGTTGTTCGTAAGCAACGCTGCAGGCCCCTTCCGGGTACAAAATCCCAATACGTCCAACGTCAACTGGCGGCAGGGCGCCTACGAACTGGTGGAGTGGGATGTGGCCAACACCGATAAGGCGCCGGTCAACTGTACATCGGTGAACATCCTGCTCAGCACAGACAACGGACAGACCTACCCCGTCACACTCGCCACCAATGTACCTAACTCCGGCAAAGCTTATGTATTGGTGCCCAATAACCTCAACACCAGTACTGCTCGCGTGCGCATCAATGGGGCGGGCAATGTGTTTTTTGACATTTCCAACATCAGTTTTAAAGTAGGCCCGGCAACGACTCCGGCGGTAACGCTCGGCGTCACGACTACCAAATCGAGGATTTGCTTGCCAGATGTATTCAGTACGCAGGTTGTTTCCAGCGGTATTGGCGGGTTTAGCAATCCGGTGGTGCTCGACGTTGCATCGGGTTTGCCTGCCGGTGCGCAGTATTCCTTTAGCCCGTCTACCATTAACCCGGGCGAAACGGCGACGCTCAACCTGAACTTGAATGGAGCTACCATTGAGGGTGTGTACGACCTGCAAGTGCGGGCGATACCCGTAGGCGCAGATACGGTGTTTTTGCCGGTTGAATTGACGCTTGTATCAAACGATTTTAGCGCCGTGGCGTTGGAAACCCCTGTAAATGGCAGCGTGGGCGTGGTGCAGACACCGGTTTTGAAATGGAAAAAGGTGGTCGATGCAAACTTTTATGAAGTAGAACTGGCTACCAACCCGGCGTTTAATATTGGTGACATCGTAACCGCAAAGTCCAATATTTTGGTCGATACGTTTCAAATCACGAACATTTTGACCAAAGGTGCCATCTATTATTGGCGCATACGTCCAGTGAATGAATGTGGGTACGGTCCATGGACTACACCGAACGCATTCGTGTCTATTCAGGAACAATGCAATACTTTCAGTGCGGTCGACTTGCCCAAAAATATTTCTACAGGTTCAAACATCACAGTAGAATCAAAAATTAACATACCGACAGGCACCCTGGTGAGTGATCTGAATGTGAAAAAAATACAAGGCTATCACGAGTCATTTGGCAATCTGGAAGTCACGCTGACCAATCCGCAGGGCGACAATGTCTTGTTGTTTATCGGACGCTGTGGTACATACAACGGCGTTTACAATGTTGGTTTTGACAACGCAGCGTTGGGCAACTTCACCTGCCCTCCCTCCAATACGGGCAAGGCGTACAGGCCAGCCGAACCGCTGGAAGAATTCAGCGGAAAAGATGGCGGTGGTCAATGGACGCTTCGGATGCGAGACCTTTCTGCCGGTTTTGGGGGCACCTTTGATGCCTTTCAACTGGAACTGTGCTCAAGCGCATCACTGAGCAGCCCGTTTATCGTGACCAACAATCCGCTCAGTGTACAAAGCGGCACCAATGAAGCCATTACGGCAGGCTTGCTCAAAACGGAAGATACCAACAACGGGCCCGACCAATTGGTGTACACCCTCATGAGCATTCCCGAATTTGGCCGCCTTGAAAAATCGGGTGTTGCGCTCTTTCCTGGCGACCAGTTTTTGCAGACCGATCTGGACAACGGTGCCATCCGCCTCTTTGATTACGGCAATAATTTGGGCGGGACGGACCGTTTCCGTTTTTCGGTAACCGACAACGAAGCGGGCTTGGTGACCGGCACGTTTGTCATCGTGCCCGTGCCCTTGAGCAGTCGCAACCCGCAACAGGCGTTGCAGTTTGGCTTGTCGCCCAACCCCAGCACCGGACGCGTGCAGGTAGTGCTGCCTGAAAACCAGCGCAACACCGACTTGCAAATCAGCGTATGGTCGGCCAGCGGACAACTTGTATACCAACAATCCAACCTGAACAACACCTGGCTGTCGCTGGGGCATTTGGCCGACGGCCTGTACTTGGTGCGGGTGGAAACGCCAGAGGGTGTCGGGGTGCGGAAGTTGGTGTTGCGGCGGTAGTCTTTAGTCGGTTAGTCGGTTAGTCTTTAGTCGGTTAGTCAGTTAGTCTTTAGTCGGCCCTGCTTATATTTATCTCAAATAATAAAGCAAGGCTGACTAACCGACTAACTGACTAACCGACTAAAATCAATAAAAGAGCGATAGCGCTCGTCGGTGTTTAAAACGGAAGCATTGCCCAGCACCACCACATGCTCGCGGGCACGCGTGAGGGCTACATTCAGTTTGCGGTCAATGCCCTCGGTTGACAAGCTGACCAGTGATTGCATTTGCTGGGAGTTGTGGACGCAGCACGACACGATGATCACGTCTCGCGCACCACCTTGATATCGCTCTACTGTGTCAATGGTAAAAGCATCGGGATCCATATCTGCTTCCAAGAGTGTTTGGCGGATTTGTGCGATTTGTGCGCGCCAAGGAGTGATGATCCCCAACGACTGTCCGGGCACCCATGGCTTTCCTTGTGTACGATACCACTCCTGAAAATAAGAAACCAGCCAGCATACCCATGTGGCTTCTCGGCTGCTGGTTTTGGCACCTGGTGGACCCGGTTCTGGCGGGGTATCCAGAAACAATACCCTATGGCATCCGAGTTGCAACGGCTGGGGCAAATGTAAACCCTCTGGTAAAGGGGGCAGTTTAACCGGCCACGCATCTTGCGAGGGCGGCAGATACTGGGGATGCGTTGGCAGCTCATTTAAGGTCAACAGTGCGCCATCGTAGAAATGCCTGTTCGGAAAATCCATAAGATCGGCGTGCATGCGGCCCTGTCGACTCAACAGCCCCAGATGGTCATGCAAACCCAGCGCCCGGCAGCGGCGATATAAGCGTTCAAAGTAGGAATCGCGCATGTCCAACAAGCCGATTTTTACCAAGTCCGGATCATTTATCCGGGTGGTGTTGGTGTGTTGTGACACTACAGCAGGCAGCTGGCGATGGTCGCCAATCAGGACGGCTGTTCGAAAATGCGTAAGCAAACCCAATAATTGTGGTTCCAACAACTGGGAGGCTTCATCTACCACCAAGCGCTGAAAAGGGTGCAAGGCCAGCAAGGCGCTGTTTTGGGCAAAAGAAGCCACGGTACTCAGCACGATGCGGCGGCTGCGCAGGGTTGCCAACAATTCAGCTCGCGTGTCGGCCTTGGCTACCTGACGGCTAAGCAGTTGTTCCTGAAAGCGTTCGGCGGTGCCAAAACGTGAACCGATGCGCCAATATTGGGTGCGCATGTGGCTGCCGATGGACTCCAGCGCCTCGCACATCTCGTCAACCGCTCTGTTGGTGTAGGCCATCAACAGGAGGTTATCGTTGGTGTTGTCTAGCGCCCATTGCACATAAGACCGGAGCATCACACTGGTTTTGCCCGTGCCCGGCGGCCCCCACAACAAGAAATACCCCTGTTGAGCAATCATTTTTTGCAAAAGCCCGGCTTGTTCAGAGGTAAGGGTTGGAGGTGGTGCATAACCGGTAAGGGCGGCCATGTTGGGGGCGGCCATATCGCGGGCGGCTACATCGCGGGCGGCTACATCGCGGGCGGCCACATCGCGGGCGGCCACAAGGGCCGCCCCTACCGGTTTACCAAACGCATCCGTCGTAGGGGCGACCCTCGTGGTCGCCCCGTCGGTGGTCGCCCCGTCGGTGGTCGCCCCGTCGGTGGTCGCCCCGTCGGTGGTCGCCCCGTCGGTGGTCGCCCCGTCGGTGGTCGCCTCCCCCCAACACCCCGGATCGAGCACACGATCCCGGACGGCCACAGGTGCCTCCATCCATTCAAACAGGTTGCGATACAGGTTTACGTACCCCGAATCGAGCAGGTCGGGCTCTAATACCCAGAGGCCCTGATGATCAAACAGTTTCAGGTTTGATTGCCGAAAACGAAGCGACACCCGAACGCTGTCTCGTTCAAGGGATACAATACTGCATTTAATCACCTGATGTGCCAGGACTGTGTCATTCGGCGTTTCCACGGGGTACAACACGGCAATATCGCCCACCCTGAAATTGGCCAACGGGTTGGAGGCTGCGGTTTTTCGAAACAGGAGTATAGGATCGGCGGCATCGGCATGGTTTTCGACCAGTTCCAGTCCGGCAAGTATGCTGAAAGAGCGTTCTTTTTCGGTGCCCGTCATGCGCCATAAAGCTGCATGACCGAGTATTTGGTCGTTGCCTTCCACGCCACATTTGGCCAACCAGTGTTCGCGCGCAATAAAGCCGGCAAAAGCCGCCACATATTTTCGTTCGAACGGACGCAAAGCCCGGTAAGCCGTTTCGAAACGGCCCATATCGCGGCCCAAAAACCCTTTTCCGGCAAAAGGGGCACTCCGTAAACGCTCAAAAAGCGCCACCACATCGGTGCCGGCGACGATGTTGGCCAACAAGCGCTCTACCGCCAGTATCTGGTTGCGCACCTGTAGCGCTTCCCATTGTTCGGCTTCTACGGTCGGGGCAAAACGCAGAGGCTGCTCGTCGGTACCGGAGTACAGGATGTATTTAGCCGGATGGAGCGTGTTGCCATACACAGAACGTGCCAGCAGGTCGTACAGCAAGGTTTGTGTAAAATGGCTTCTGGCTATGCCGTAACTGTTGGCCCGGAAAGGCTGGCCGCTTTTGAGTTCGACAATGGCTGCCTGATTTTTTTCCCGGTAAAACAAATCGAGGCGGCCTTGCAACCCATAACGGGCACTGTAAAATGAAGGCTCCACCACCGCAGAAGCGGCTTCAATGCCTTGGCGGGCAAAACCGACGGCTGCCATTTGCCGCAGGCAGAAGTAATGTTTGCGGGCTTTGATGGCCAGCGCACGCACCTCGGCATCGGGCATGGGCGCGTACACAAAAGGGTAGAGGGCAAAAGTTTCTTTAAACAGCGTTTCGAAATCGGCCTCCGGTTCGTGCAGCAAACGATCTAAAAAATGGTTGGCAATGTTGCCAAGCAGGATGGCGGGGGTAACCTCGTATGGCAAAAATTTTTTTACGGCGTGATACAAGGGCTCCGCACCGTAATCTTTGAAACATTCAGACACTGCGGAAACATCTACCAGATAGTCCGGTTCAATGACGAAGCCTCTGGGCCTGCATGTTTGAGCGTCATCGAAATCTACGTCGAGGAGTTGAAGGGTGAGTGGGAAACCAAATACCTTTCGGATGGCCTGAATGCTGGGGGTGAAATTGTCGTTGCGGTCGGGCAGACCATACCGTACATGCAGGGGTGTTCCAGGCTCCTCTTCCGCAAATGCCAGCAGATACTGCTCTTTTTCACGATCAGCCACGGCCACTACGCGCAATTCAGGCATATTGCCAGTGTGCTTACTGGCGGTCTGTCTGGCATTTTGCGCTGGAAAGAGCGCTGACAATGCAGTGGGCGGAGCCATTTCAGAGAGGGCATGAATCAGGCCGCCCAGCGCTTGTAAACCAGCCTTCCAGTCCACCGAGCCCGAGCCAGCGCCCTGTCGGGTGCGCTGTACCGTTCTGCGAAAATATTGCAGGTTGCTCAACACCCCCTCCGATAGCTGCCGCGCATGGCCAACATAACTGATCCGGGCAAACAGGGTGCTGAAGGCAATCTGCTCCTGTTTGGTGAGCTCGGCAAAGCATTTTTCGAGGAGCAGACCGAGCGCCAACACCTTTTCCCGATCAGTCCAGGTGTGGTGTCCGGCTGTTTTCTCCAGTTCCCGGTACAGCAGTCGTGCCCACTCGGCATCCATGTATGGCATGTTAAACGGGGTGGGTTAGCGGGCCCAGACGTTGTATTTCAGGATGCAATAAATGGCGCGGAAACCGTCTTTCCAACCTATTTTCTTGCCTTCTTCATAGCTGCGGCCGTAATAGGAAATGCCCACTTCATAGATGCGCACATTGGGAATGCGGCTCATTTTGGCCGTGACCTCGGGCTCAAATCCGAATCGTTTTTCCTTCAAAGCCAAACCCTTGAGCAACTCGGCGCGAAACATCTTGTAGCAGGTTTCCATGTCTGTCAAGTTCAAATTGGTGAACACATTAGACAGTGTGGTGAGGAATTTATTGCCAATGCTGTGCCAAAAAAAGAGGATTCGGTGGGGCCGGCCGCCCATGAAGCGCGATCCGTACACCACGTCGGCAAACCCTTCCAGCAAAGGCCGCAACAAGATGTTGTACTCCTGTGGGTCGTATTCCAAATCGGCGTCTTGGATGACGATGAACCGGCCGGTGGCATATTGGATGCCGGTATGCAGTGCGGCACCTTTGCCCTGGTTGACGTCGTGCTGAAGGTAGCGGATATGGAGGTCTGGGTTGGCGCTTATGTAGCGTTGAATGGCTCCTTGTGTGTCGTCTTTGGAACAATCATTGGTGATGATGATCTCTTTTTGCAGGTTGCCCACCAGTTGCACCGCCTTTATTTTGTCTAAAATACGATGAATAGTGCGCTCTTCATTATAGGCGGGTACAACAATTGACAGGATATCGTTCATCCGAAACATGTTTTTTTACGGCCTTTAGGGTAAAAATTGATTGCAAATGTACGTTTTTTGCCCAATTTTTTACAATTATGATGACGCAGCGAAAAAACGCCAAAACTTTAACAAAAGAATATTTCGAAAATGAAACTGTTTTTGAAAAAAAACCGTTATTTTTGTACAATCTGAAACGAAACCTAACCAAAAATTTTAACCCTAATCATTATGCAAACATCTTTTTCCATCTTTAAGCGACTCTGGCGTAAGTCTCCAAGCCTAGCATTTGCGTATTTATACCGCAGTGTTACCCGCAAAGCCCATCAAATGCTTCCCAAAGACGAGTGGAACGGAAATTGGCTGGGCGAGGAAATGCGCCCGTTCAACAGCATGCGTTCCACGCAGAAATAATACTTTGTTTGGGGTACTCATGAACCCCTTCACTGCTTTGCCTGTTGAAAGCATGTTCCTATTTTTATGCCATGCCATATCGTTTCTTCGTATTTTTTTTGCTGATCATCTTTTCAGAAGCCTGCAAAAAGGACTCCGCTACCCCCGCGACAGCGGCACGTGTCTCTTACAGTACTACTGTGGAGGGTTATGTTGTCAAACCACTTTCATTGAGCGATAAAGTAACTGTCAGCGGTACACTAGTCCCTGCAGAAGAGACCGAGTTGCATGCTGAGGCCACAGGACGCGTGGTGCGCATCAACTTGCCAGAAGGCAAAATGGTGCGCAAAGGGGAACTGTTGCTCAAAATTTTCGACGAAGACCTTAAAGCTCGATTGAGCCAGTTGGAAACCCAACTGCAGCAGGCACAAATAACAGAACAACGATTGGGCGACCTGCTCAAGGTGCGTGGCATTAGCCAGCAAGAATACGACCTCGCTTTACTGGAAGTCAAAAACCTGCGGACAGAAATGGATTTGGTGCGCATAGACGTAAATAAAACTGAACTCCGTGCACCCTACGACGGCCTCATCGGCTTGCGGCGCATCAGTCCGGGCGCTTATGTCACCCCCGCAACCCCCATTGTGACCATACGAGCTGCTTCTGCGCTTAAACTAGACTTCTCCGTGCCAGAAAAATACAGCGCGGGCATTCGGTCGGGACAACAAGTCTCGTTTATGGTGCAGGGAAGTACTAAAGTGTACCGTGCGGTGGTACAGGCATCGGAACAACGCATCAATGAAGACTCCCGGAACTTGCTGGTGCGGGCTTTGGTACAAGGATCATCGCAAGACCTGCTGCCCGGCACGTTTGCCGAGGTGGATCTGGTGCTGGATCAAAAAAACAACGCCCTGCTGGTGCCCAGCCAGGCCATTATTCCACAAGCCCGCGACAAAAAAGTGATTGTGTGCCGCAACGGAAAAGCTACTTTTGCCACTGTCAAAACCGGCGTTAGACAGGCAGACTCGATTGAAATCATTGATGGCCTGCAAATCGGTGATACCATAGCCATTACAGGGGTACTTTTTTTGCGGCCCGACGCGGCCATGGTGTTTTCAAAAGTAGATTAAGCACGTATGAAAATCATGCTTTTTGCCATTCCGGTGTTTTTTTTACTCATCGGGATTGAACTGTTGATCGAACGGCTCAAGCGCACTCAACTGTACCGCTTCAACGATGCGGTGACCAACATCAATTGCGGTGTGCAGCAACAGGTAGTGGGCGTGTTGTTCAAAACGGTGTTGTTTGCAAGTTATATCTGGGCATACGAGTATCGGATGTGGACCATTCCTGAAAATTGGTGGTCATTTGCCTTAGTGTTTATCGGCGCTGATTTTTTTTACTATTGGTTCCACCGTTCGACGCACGAGGTCAGCGTGTTGTGGGGTACGCACATTGTGCACCACCAAAGTGAGGAATACAACCTGAGCGTGGCGCTGCGGCAGTCGGCTTTACAGGCATTTGCCTCCAACTTTTTTTACTTGCCGCTGGCGTTTGCAGGATTCAGCCCGGCCTCCTTTTTGGTCATGCAAACGTTTCAAACCTTATATCAGTTCTGGATTCACACCCGATTGGTGGGCAAACTGCATCCAGCGTTCGAATATGTGTTCAACACACCCTCCCACCACCGGGTGCACCACGGGGTTAATCCGTTGTACATAGACAAGAACCACGGCGGCACGCTCATTGTGTTTGATCGTTGGTTTGGCACTTTTCAGGAAGAATTGGAAGAGCCGGTGTACGGTGTTACCGTGCCGCTCAACAGTTTTAATCCGGTGTGGGCGCAGGTTGATTACTACGTATGGCTGGGTAAACAACTCCGATATGCCTCATCGTGGCGCGACCGTTGGAATATGCTGTTCCAAAAACCCGGATGGCTTCCGGAAAGCCTTGGGGGCACCATTCAGGCAAAGCCCGTTTCGCAGGAAGCATTTCGAAAGTACGACGTGCAAGTTTCGCCTTTCATCAATTATTACGTGCTTGTGCAGTTTGTGCTGCTCATTGGTGCCACCTTCTTGTTTCTGAGCGCCGCTGCCGATAATCCCGGACTAAACACCCAAAATATCCTGCTCACGGCCTGGATCATCTGGACGACTGGTAGCCTGGGCGGTATATTAGAAAGGCGGCGTTGGGCCTGGTGGTCAGAATTGTTGCGCCTTGGCGCAGTGGCCACCGCTGGTTTGACATTCTTGATGCTATAGTATCATCAGTGCGTTTTCCGCAACAAATAGTGCACCACCTCGTGCTGTTGGCCCAACCGCACCAGCCCGCGGATGTACGCGCCTATATCTTCGGGCAAATACCAGTCGTCTTCCCCAAATCCGTCGTGGAGGCGGGCGCGGGTTTTGATTGGGCCAAGAATGAGTTCGTACACCTGAATGCCCGTGCGGTCTACTTCGCGGGCAAGTGTCTGGATAAGTGATTTTTGTGCAGCAGCAGTCATGGCCACAGGGCCCGCCATAGGCAGCGGCTCGTCGGCACTGTACCCGTTGATGTGGAAGTAGTAGCTTTCTTTGGGATGCAGCAGGGGTACGAGCGTTTTAATGGCCAGGAAATGGCTTGTCAGGTTGTCGCGCAGGATGCGCTCCCATTCGGCCACGGGATAACTGTATAGCGGGTATCCCTGATGCCAACCGCCGAGAGAAGCCACGGCTATGTCGATGTGTTTATAGTTTTGGTGTAGGTATTGGATCAAATTCAGGGCATTTTCCTCGTTGTCTACTGTTCCGAGGTGCACTACCAGATTTTGGGCCAGTTCCGGGCCAAGGTATTGTTGGAGCCGGTTCTTTTTAAACGCAGATCGGGTGGGCACCACTACGGTGGCACCACCTGTCAACAGCATTTTTACAATGCCTTCCCCCACGCCACCAGTGCCACCAAGCACCACGGCGGTTTTTCCCACCAATGTGTCCATATTGTTTATTCGAAATAAAAATTGTTTGTGTTATGCACCCTGAACAGGCCGGAAAACTCAATCCTTAAAAAGCCTGGGGCAACGGCACTACATTTTCAATCGGTTTTACGGTTTTAAGAAATGCAAATACCGCTTTGAGGTCGTCATCATTCAGGTTCTTATAGCTTGGCCAGGGCATGGGCGGCAGGAGCGGGCGGGTGTTGTCTAATCCTTTGCTCTTGCCTTCGCGCATGGCTTTGATGAATTGTGCTTCAGACCACACGCCAATGCCGGTATCGTCGGAGGTAAGGTTGGCTGCAAAGGAAACACCCCAGGGGCCGGCGGCGGCCGTCATGCCTGCACTAAAGACGGCCACCTGTTGGGCCGCAATCAACTCTTTTTTGTCGGCTAAAGAAAATGCCTCTGCGCTGGGATGCCCCATGAAACGGCGCTCCATATCGGGCACTGGCCCTTGTGGCGTCATGTTCTTGGGCGTATGGCAATCATCGCAACCTAATGCGTTGGTTAAATATTCGCCGCGCTGCACCAATGACTCGGGTGCGGGCGTGTTGGCCGAATGTTCGTGTGGGGCCGGTTGTTCAGCGCAATGGACCAGCGACAGCACGGCAGCCACCAAAAAGCAAGAGAAGAGTAGATTTGTTTTCATGACAAGGGGAGCGAAAATTTGAGGGTAGATGTGTTGATTTAATCTTGACCTTTGTCGCAAAAGTAAGTGGCAGGCCTTAAAATACCCTGGTTCGTACATATAAAAATTTGTCATGATCAATCCCACATCCGTCCACGCACTTGCCAATGCCTTTCAAACCGACGCGGTGGCCATCCGCCGACACCTGCACATGCACCCCGAATTGTCATTTGAGGAGCACAACACTGCGGCGTTTATTGCTGAAACCCTGCGTGGCTGGGGCATTGCACACCAGACTGGTATAGCGGGCACGGGTATTGTGGCACTGTTGCATGGTCATACTCCGAAAGGCCGTACGGTAGCCTTGCGTGCCGATATGGATGCCCTGCCCATCCAGGAGAAAAACAATGTGCCTTATTGCAGCCAAAATCCGGGGGTGATGCATGCCTGTGGGCACGATGTGCACACCACCTGCCTGCTCACGGCCCTGCGCATCCTGCACACTTTGCGCGACCAGTGGAGCGGTACCGTCAAAGCCTTGTTTCAACCCGGCGAGGAAAAACTGCCTGGCGGGGCAAGTCTGATGATTGAAGCGGGCGCATTAAACCATCCGCGTCCGGAGGCCATGTTGGGTCAGCACGTGCATCCGCCGTTGCGTGCGGGCCAGGTGGGTTTTCGCGAGGGCATGTTCATGGCTTCGTCCGACGAGATTTACCTCACTGTTCATGGACGCGGTGGTCACGGGGCACTGCCTCAAGACACGGTTGATCCGGTGGCTATAGCCGCTCAATTACTCACGGCGCTCCAACAGTTGGTGAGCCGGCAAGCCAATCCGGCTACACCCAGCGTATTGACTTTCGGCAAAATATATTCTGACGGCGGCGCTACCAACGTGATTCCCAATGCCGTTCACCTCGAAGGTACATTCCGCACCCACGACGAAGCCTGGCGAAAAGAGGCCCTGCAACGTTTGCGCATGCTGGCTGAATCGGTCTGTCAGGGCATGGGGGCCCATTGTACGGTGCACATCGTGTCGGGTTATCCGGCCTTGTACAACCACGAAGCGCTTACGCGCAAAGCACGGGCTGCGGCCCAGGCGTATTTGGGCGCAGAAAATGTGGTGGAATTGCCTATCCGAATGACGTCTGAAGATTTTGCTTACTACACCCATGTTGTACCGGCCTGTTTTTATCGTCTCGGCACCGGCAACCCGGAAAAAGGCATCAACTCGCCTGTCCACACCGATGCGTTTGATGTGGATGAATCGGCATTGGCCACGGGAGGCGGGTTAATGGCGTGGTTGGCCATAACTGAATTGTCAATGCATTAACTCAACAGCAAGGCCATGTCTTCGCGGGTCAGGCTGGGCGATTCCGCGTCTCCAGCAAACAATGCTTGCCCAAGCGCTTTTTTGCGGTCTTGAAGCAGCACAATTTTTTCTTCAATGCTCTCGCGGCTGATGAAGCGCAGGGCCGTTACCGGCCGCGTCTGTCCTATGCGGTGCGCCCTCGCGATGGCCTGGCTTTCGGCGGCAGGATTCCACCATGGATCGAGTACAAAAACGTAGTCGGCCGCAGTTAGGTTGAGGCCCACGCCGCCAGCTTTAACGGTGATGAAAAAAGCCTGCACCGTGGGGTCGTCCTGAAAGCGTTTGACCTCTACGGCTCTTTCCGCCGTCGGGGTGTCGCCGGTTAGCCAGGCAAAAGGAAATCCTGCCTGTTCAAATGCGGTTCTAAACAGGCGCAGATGTTTTTCAAAACTGCTGAAAAACAGCACCTTATGATTTGATTTTCGCACCACTTCCCATTGAGACCACACGTCGTTGAATTTTCCACTTTCGCCGTCGTACGCAGTGTCTATGAGTGCCGGGTGGTTGGCCAATTGGCGCAAACGCATGAGCGCTTGCAGGGCCTGTAAGCGGGTTTTGGGGTCGTCAAACAGTGATAAAATTTCGTTTCGCGCGGCCGATTTTATTTTTTCATACCGTTTATGCTGCTCAGGGGCCATTTCGGTGTAAAAAATGTGCTCGCCAAGCGGGGGCAAATCCGGAGCCACCTCCTCCTTGGTGCGCCGCAGAAAAAAGGGCTGCACCCGCTCAAACAGGCGACGACGCGCGCCCTCATCCTGCTTTTTTTCTATCGGTGCCTGAAACTGCTCCCGGAATTCGGCGTATGAACCCAGGGTATCCGGATTGATGAATTCCATTTGCGTCCACAGGTCGGCCAAAGAGTTTTCAATCGGGGTGCCCGACAGCGATATTTTATACCCGCCCTGCAAGTGCCGCACCACTTTGGAAATTTCGGAGCTGCGGTTTTTGATGTACTGGCTTTCATCGAGCACCATCACGCGCCAGCGCACCTGTCCCAATAAAGCCAGATCCTGGCGGGCCGTATGGTACGTGGTGAGCACTACATCGTGTGCGGCTAAGGCGCGGGCGTCCTTGAGGCGTTTGATGCCGGTGTGGCGGTACGTGAACAGGGTAGGCGCAAAGCGGTGCAGCTCTTGTTGCCAGTTAAAAACGAGGGATGCCGGTAATATAATGAGGGCGTTAAGCGGGCGGAGGAGTTCCTGATAAGCCTGAAAAAGGTTTAGTTGCCCCGTATCGGCGACTTTAGTCGCCGACGGACGTTGCAAGTCAGCGACTTTAGTCGCCGACAGAGGTTGCAAGTCGGCGACTGAAGTCGCCGTAACGGATTTGACGTGCAAGAGCAGCGCAATGGTTTGCAAGGTTTTACCTAACCCCATGTCGTCGGCCAGACAAGCCCCAAAGCCTTCCCGATAGTGGCCCACGAGCCATTTTACGCCAGTTAATTGATAAGGGCGGAGTGTAGCACGCAGCTCGGTCGGCACGTCAAACGCCACCTGTTCCGGGTCGACAAGCGTGAACCGCACGCCTTCAGAGGGGCTGACCCCGGCCTTATCCAGCAAAGTAAACAGCGCCTTGCGTACCCGCAGCGCGTCGCCTGGTCCGTCTGCGGCCTCGCTGACCAACTCACTGTAGCGTGCAAACCACTCCTCGGGTATGCGGAAAAAAGTGCCATCGGGCAACGGATAATACGGGTCGCCTTTGCGAATCCAGGGAGCCAGCGATTTAAACGGGAAATGGTGTTTGCCCACCGCCACCCGGCCTTGTACGTCAAACCAGTCGCCATCAGCTGCGGTTTCGATGTGGATCGACGGAGCGTCGAGGGCCAGCACTTTGCCGTCGAGGGTCAGGGGTTTTACCACAAAACCGGCTGCGCCGAGTGCTTCGCGGTTTTCTGCCAGCCACTGCAAACAGGTGTTGATGCCGCTTTGGCCGTAGGGTTTGAGCAGGCGCCCTTCCATGTCGAGGCTCAGGGCGAGCAGGCGTGCCAGCCCAGCTTCTTCTGACGGTTGATCGCGGCGCACCTGGTGGAGGGCTGCACGACCCTCGGCGTCGAAATGCACGGTTGTTACTTGCGTTTTTTTGTCGCCCCAGGCAAATTCAGCACCATCGTACACAAAAACGGGTTTCAGGTACCAGGTGTTTTCCAGCAAATGTTCTACTGGTTCCAGCCGGATGTGTTGCAGCGTGTTGCTGACCGCCAGGTCAAAGCCTTCTGCATCAATGAGCGAACGACCCGCCGCTTTGGTAATAAACTGCCTGAAATAGAGCTGCACTTTGTCGGGCGGGATGTGCACCACGTCTTTTTGTTGAAACGGCTTGACCATGTAGCCATTTATGCCGGGCACGTGCAGCAAGGTATAGCCCGCTACCAACCACGCGGGGTCGGTGTTGGTGAGGGGGGTTACACCACGTTGCGAGATGCGCCACGGAGCCAATTCGGTACCCAATTGAAGGCGGTATTCCATACCCGCATCCGTTTTGCGGAAGGCGATGTGCGGTATCTGGTCTTCTGCTGGCATCGACAAGAGTACGTCTTTCACCAAGGTGCGTTTTTCCGCATCCAACGCGAGGGGCAGTTGGTGTCGCACCACCAATTGGAGCAATCGGTCGAGTTGTTCGTGGATGTATTTGAGTACCGTGGGCTTGGTTTGCGCATCGGCTATCAGGTTGGTCAGGGTGGGGGTCTGACGGCTTTTAGGTGGCTTAAATCGAGCCTCGATAACTTTAGGCTGAAGGGCTTCGAGCAAGGGGAAAAGCGCAGACAGCGGTTCAGCCAGCGGAATGTCGTAAGACGCTATGGTGTCTCTGGTAGCTTTTTGAACAATATGGGTAGGGATTCCGGAAGATTCTACAGAAACAATGTACGCATTGGGCAGAAAAAGATCGTCGGAAAACGGATACAGGTTGAAAACAACAGAAACTTGAGGCATTTTAAAAAATCAATGCAAATTTAGAACAAAAAAAACGATATTCAAATCAAAAAGTGTCCATTTCGATAAATCACTTCTCCATCTGCCAGCACTTCGCCGCCTGCGGTCATGTCGGTAATCATGTCCCAATGCACGTTTGATTCATTTTTGCCGCCACATTGTAGGTAACTTTGGCCGATGGCCATGTGGATGGTTCCGCCAATTTTTTCATCAAACAAGATGTTTCGGGTCATTTGCTTGATGTTATAGTTGGTGCCAATGGCGGCTTCACCAAAACGCCGGGTGCCGGGGAGTGAAAAAATGTAGTTCAAAAAATCCTGTCCCCGCCGGGCTTCCCATTTTTCAATGAACCCGTCTTGTACCCACAGGGTGACGCCTTCCACTTCGTTGCCCTGATAGAGGCCTGGATAGGAAAAATGCACGACTCCTTGCACGCTGTTTTCCACCGGGCTGGTGTACACTTCGCCTGAGGGCATGTTGGTTTGCCCGTCGGAGTTAATCCAGATTCGACCTTCGGTCTTGAAGCGGATGTCGATGTGTTCGTTGCGGTAATGCACCTCGGTACAGGCATTGAGATGATCCACGATGTGTTGTTGTTGTGCACGCACCTGAAGCCAGTGGCCAATGGGGTCTTCGGTCAACAAACCGCAAGCGCCATACACAAAGGTTTCGTATGCACTCAGCGACATGCAGGCTTCCTGCGCGGCAGCATCGGTGGGGAACTGACAGAGGTTGCGTTTGAGGCGGCGGTCGGCGGTGCGTTCAAAATAGTTTTTGTTCAAGGGCGCCATAGCTGCCTGCCGGATGGCCGCCCGCTCGGGTGTGGTGCCCGATTGCTCGCGCAAATTATACGGTGCGCGGATGTGCAGGTAGCAATTGAACGCCGCCATGGCCTGCTCGTTCAGGAGCGGTGGCGTGCGCAAAGCCATTTCCGAGGCGTGTTCCAGGAACACCTGCTCGCGTTCGCGAAACACCAGTTCGTACTCCACCTGGCCTGCCCCGGCATCCAAAGCCTCCCGATACACTTCGCGCAGCAGCGGCTCGCCGAGCATACTCGTGCTGATGAATACCTTGTCGCCGGGCTGCACATCCATGCAATAGCGAACCAATAATTTTGCGTATAAAGAAGTCATGCGGAATGCGGAATGCGGAATGCGGAATGCGGAATGCGGAAAAAAGGCTTGCAAATATAGGAACAAAGCCTTATCAAAAAAATATTTCGCTACATATCTCCATCACCCAAAGCAGGGCAAATTCCGTATTCCGCATTCCGTATTCCGTATTCCGTATTCCGTATTCCGCATTCCGCATTCCCTATTCCTGCTATCTTTGTGCCAAACTATTTGTATTGAATATGTCAAATTATTTAGATGAGTTGAACGAAGTGCAGCGTTTGGCGGTGACTGCGCCTGATGGGCCCATGCTGGTGATTGCCGGTCCGGGGTCGGGCAAAACGCGGGTACTCACCTACCGCATTGCATGGCTGATTGAGCAGGGGGTGGCTCCGTGGGAGATTTTGGCGCTCACGTTCACCAACAAATCGGCGCGCGAAATGAAAGAACGCATCGGTCATGTGGTGGGTGCACGTGCCCAAAGTGTGTGGGCGGGCACGTTTCACAGTACGTTTGCGCGCATTTTGCGGGCAGAGGCCACCAAAATCGGATATCCGTCCAGTTTTACCATTTACGACACCGACGATACCAGCAGCCTCTTGCGCAGCATCATCAAGGAAATGCAACTCGATCCGAATGCATATAATGCCTCCAGCATCCGTTCGCGCATTTCTTTGTCGAAGAGCAACCTCATTTCACCGGCGGCTTACCGGCAACAGGAGAGCATGATGGAAGAAGACCGTGCAGCCAGAAGACCATACCTGATTGACATCTACGAAAAGTACATGGAACGCTGCCGCCGCGCCGCCGCCATGGATTTTGATGACCTCCTGTACCAACTCTATCGTCTCCTGCAAAACAATCCCGACAATGTGGCCGAAAAGTATCAGCGCAAGTTCCGCTACCTCCACGTCGATGAGTTTCAGGACACCAACTACCTTCAGTACGCCATCTTGCGCCGCCTGTTGAAATACGAGGGCAGCACCGAAAATATTTTTGCTGTGGGCGACGACGCGCAAAGCATATACGCCTTCCGTGGAGCCACCATAGACAACATCCTCGATTTTGAAAAAGATTTTCCCGGCTTGCGCACGTACAAACTAGAGCAAAATTACCGCTCTACCCACCACATTGTGCAAGCCGCCAACGAGGTCATTTCCTTCAACCGGCGTCAGTTGAAAAAAACAATCTGGACCGACAAGGAAGACCGACACAAGATCAAGTTGGTCAAGAGTTTTACAGACGACGAAGAGGCCCGCCGCATTGCCGACCTCATTCTGGAGCAAAAACACCGTCACCACCTGCCCAACAGCGAGTTCGCCATCCTGTACCGCACCAACGCGCAAAGCCGAAAATTTGAAGAAAGCCTTCGCCGACTCAATTTGCTGTACCGGGTATTCGGCGGGCAGTCGTTTTACCAACGCAAGGAAGTGAAAGATTTTGTGGCTTACCTGCGCCTGGCAGTGAACCCCAACGACGAAGAGGCGCTCAAGCGCGTGATCAACTATCCTACCCGAGGCATCAGCCCGGCCACTACCGACAAGCTCGGCGCACTGGCTGCCAGCAGGGCGCTTTCCATGTGGGACGCCATGCTGGAAGATGGTTTTGACATCAGTGACCGCGCCCGAAAATCGCTCGGCTCATTCCGCAGCATGGTCGAAAGCTGGATTCCACGCGCGCATGCGGGCAGCGCAAACGATTTGGCCAAAGACATCCTTCGCCGTACGGGCTTGCAGACAGCCCTTGAAAGCGACACCAGCAACGAGGGCAAAGACCGCTGGAACAACGTGCAGTCGGTGCTCGACGCCATCGCCGAATTTACCGACCAGCAAACCGATGACGAAGCCGACCGCTCCCTCGCAGCTTACCTGCAAACCATCACGCTGCTCACCGACGCTGATGAAAAAACCGGCGACACGGATTACATCACACTCATGAGCGTGCACGCGGCAAAGGGCCTGGAATACAAAAGTGTGTTTGTAACCGGCATGGAAGAAGACCTTTTCCCGTCGTTTATGTCGCGGGACGATCCCAATGGCCTCGACGAAGAGCGAAGGCTGTTTTACGTGGCCATAACCCGCGCCAAAGCCCTGCTTACGCTCAGTTATGCCCAAAACCGCTATCGGTACGGACAAATTCGCCAGGGACAGCCTTCCCGTTTTTTGGATGAAATAGACATGGAACATTTTGATGTGGTGGGCGGCATTGGCGCAGCCAGAAATCCGTCAGCGGCACAAACCAGGGAGCATAAAGCTGGTGTGCGCGGCAATTTTGTATCGCCGCGCATGCGGACTGCTCCCTCATCGGCTCCGGTTGATCCTGCGGGGTTCGAGGCTTCTCCACCCGAGGCCATCACTGCGGGCGTCATGGTGCGCCATCTTAAATTTGGCGACGGCGAAGTGCGCAGTGTGGAAGGGCCAAAAGACAACAAGGTGGCCACGATATGCTTTGCCTCCGAACCCGACAATGAGCGGCGAATTGTACTGAAATTTGCGAAGTTGATGGTGATGGGTTAATAGTGCTTCATTATCCCTACTTAAAATTCATGCCCAGCGAAAAGCCCCCGTATGCCGCTGTAAAGCCCTCCGAAGAGATCGCCGGAGTCCAGGTGATTCGAAACATAACGCCATTTCGGATGGAATGAAAGCGGTAGCCGGCATTCAGAAAACCGACGACGGATAGTCCTTCATTGGTATAAATGCCGTTGTCATTTACCAGTTCGTTGGCTAGATAGACAGGGGTGACGCCAACGCCCGCCTCAAAAGCACTGCGTTTTTGGCCAACGAGGAAGTTGAGTGCCACGGGAACGGATATGATGTTTATGTTATCAGAGGTGCCGTTTGAATCTGTACCTTCCACATTGATGGTGCCTACGCCCGCCCGCAGGCCAAGGCCACCCTGAATGCCCTTTTTCAAACGGGTGTCGTAGTTTAGTGATACCAAAGGCCCATTCCCCAAGGCTTCTACATAAATGGCTTTGTTCAACCGGTCGGGGGTGGAAGGGGTGGTTTGTGCAAAAGAAACTTTGCAAACAAACAGGCATGCTGATGAAGCCAGCAAAAAAGTGTATACTTTTTTCATGTGAAAGGTGTTTTGTTAAAATGAACCAATAAAAAAAGCGCAACAGCCTCCGTTGAGAGACAATTACGCTTTCGAGGTTTCTGGCGGATTCGAACCGCCGTAGCAGCTTTTGCAGAGCTGTGCCTAACCACTCGGCCAAGAAACCATAAACCAACCGGAAATGAACAGATTCCAGTTGGGGAGGCAAAGATAACAGACTTTTCTGCTAACATGCAACACCGGACACAAAGTTTTTTATATTGACTCGATGCATGCATTCGATGTACAACAATCCAAAAACCCGTTCTATTTTTGCCCGCCCGCCAAATATCCATTATTTATTTCGTTTTTAAGCTTTTAAAAAATCAAACATGGGTTCGCAATTGCATACCATAGACTATCTCGTTTTCCTCGTTTACTTTGTGGGTATAGCTTTATATGGCTACTGGATTTACCAGCGCAAACACAACGAGCAGGAAAGCGCTGCATCTTTCTTTCTGGCAGAAGGCGCCCTCACGTGGTGGGCCATTGGTGCCTCGCTCATTGCCTCCAACATCAGCGCCGAGCAGTTCATTGGCATGTCGGGTTCCGGTTTTGCCATGGGCTTAGCCATTGCGTCGTACGAATGGATGGCCGCAGCTACCCTGCTGGTGGTGGCCGTGTTTTTCCTGCCCATTTACTTACGCAACCGCATTTACACCATGCCGCAGTTTTTGGCGCAGCGGTACAGTCCGTTGGTAGCCACCATTATGGCGGTATTTTGGCTGGTGGTATACGTGTTTGTCAACCTCACGTCTATCCTCTACCTGGGTGCCTTGGCCGTGAGCACGGTGTCGGGATTTTCCTTTACCGCTTGTGTGGTTTTTTTGGCCATTTTTGCTGTACTAATTACCCTCGGCGGCATGAAAGTGATCGGGTACACCGATGTCATTCAGGTGTTGGTGCTCATTGTTGGGGGTTTGGCCACCACGTATCTTGCCCTAAACCTTGTGGCCCAGCACTTTGGCACACAGGGGGCATGGAGTGGATTGCGACTCCTGCACGAACAGGCTGACTCGCATTTTCACATGATCTTTTCGCCGGGTCAAATGATGATGCCCGACGGAAAAGGCGGTCAGGAAGATGCATACGGCAAAATGCCCGGCTTTGCGGTGCTTTTTGGAGCCATGTGGATTGCCAACCTGAGCTATTGGGGCTTCAACCAGTACATCACCCAGCGGGCCCTGGGGGCTGACCTGAAAACGGCGCGCTCCGGCCTGCTGTTTGCTGCATTTTTAAAACTGCTCATGCCAATCATCGTGGTATTGCCCGGCATTGCCGCCTACGTGCTGCACCAGCAGGGTTATTTTCAGGCCGAGATGGCCGATGCTGGCATTGTGAAACCAGACAGGGCGTATCCGGTACTGCTCAATTTGCTTCCCGCTGGCCTCAAGGGGCTGTCTTTCGCTGCGCTTACCGCAGCCATTGTGGCTTCGTTGGCGGGTAAGGCCAACAGCATATCCACTATTTTTACCTTAGACCTGTACAAAAAGTACTTTAACGTAGCCGCCAATGAAGCCACTCAGGTGCGGGTAGGACGCATAGCCATTGTGGTGGCCATGACCATCGGGGCTTTGGTAGCCCCTGCATTGGCCAATTTTGGACAAGCTTTTCAGTTTATCCAGGACTTTACCGGCCTGATTTCACCAGGTGTGGTGGCCATTTTCCTGTTGGGCTTTTTCTGGAAACGCGCCACTGCCCGCGCTGCGCTGGTGGGCGCCTTAGCTACCATACCGACAGGCCTGCTGCTCGAACAAGTGTTTGTCGGTATGCCCTTTCTGCACCGCATGGGCTGGGTATTCCTCCTGTTGGTGGGCATTATGGCGCTGGTCAGCTTGCTTGATCCCAAAAGCAAAACCCAGCAAAGCACTATTGAAGTCAATACCGCCGATTTCCGCACCGAAACCGGGTTTACCATAGGCATGATACTCGTGCTGGCGATACTGGCGGTGTTGTACTATATTTTTTGGTAAAAACAGGTTTTGAGCGTTCTCTCCTGCGCACCACCAGCCAAATCTGGGGGTGCGCAGGTCGTTTTAGGCCGCTGTCAATCGGTCAACGAGGTTGCGCCGCCGCGCAATCAAATTCTGTACCGTTTTCTGGTCGAGGTTTTTAAGCGATAAACGCTGTTTCACGGTCAACCATAAATCCAGATACCGTTCGAGAAACAACCCCGCCAAAGGAGCAACCAACACCGCCACCCATGGCCACGGATTGGGCAACCGAAACGCGGCAACACGGTATAGTCCCCAAAAAGCAAGTGGAAAAAATACAATGCCGCCCAGCAATTTGATGGTGGAGCTGTAGCCAATGTATAAACCCGATAACCGGTTGATCAACCACGGCAAAAAACAGGGCAAAAACCAAAACAGCGCGGCCGGAATGGCCACCGGCGATCCGAGCAGCAGGAACAGCACGGAAAACCATACAGGCTGGCCACCGTCTGCATGGGCGATACCTGCATCGTGCACACGGTGTTTTTTCAAGTCGTCAAAGTACGTTTTTACCTGTGCGCGCAGCGCCACATCATCCAGCCAGCCCGGCAGCTTTTCCCTTTCCAGGCGGAAAGCTGATTTCCAAGGCTGCCGTTTAGGGTGGTGTATGAGTTGCTCCACGTAGTGCAACATCAGTTCGCCATGTTCGTCGCGGGCGTGCAGGCCAAGCGCTACCAGGCGTTCGTGCAGGGTATCCAGCAGGTTGTCAATGGCCCGATCGGGGTTTTGCTCGTATTGGGCGCGCCAGTCGGCCACCAGCAGGGGTTCGCCAGCACATACTGCGGTGCGAGACCGGAACAGGTTGGGCGCGTCATACGTGAGTCCGACTGGTACGATCTGGAGCTTTAGTCCCCAATTGTTGCGCACCTCTGCGCCAAACGCGATGCGGGCTACGCCTGATTTGAGCGGACTCACATAGCGGCGCATCCAACTGGCCCCCTCGGGGGCGATGAACAACACGCCGTTTTTTTCCAGGTGGAGATACGATTGCTCAAAAGCCGCTTCGTTGCTGCGGCCCTCGCCCGCCCGCATGTCTTCCCGGCGTTTGACGGGTATGCAAAACAGGGTTCGAAACAACCAATTGGTGAATGGCGTGCGAAAAAGCCCATAATTGGCCAGAAAAAACATTTCCTGCCGCACTTGCAAACCCGTGTTCAGGATGTCCGTCAGGGTGTTGGGATGGTTGACCGCTACAAACGCCGGGCCGTCAAACCGAAAATGATCCAGCCCCTCCACATGCCTCTCTCGAAAATAAACCGGCAGGGAAACCCGGGTCAAAAAACGAAAAAAACGGTAAACAAGGCGTAAAAGAAGGTGTAATTTCATGTAGCGGCGACTTTAGTCGCCGTAAAAATAGAAAAAAGAGCAAAAACAGCGCATGCAGCAACACCTTCACGCACTACAAAAGTAAGTTCTGCAGCGAGTGGAACGTGTATACGGCGAGTGGAACGTGTATACGGCGAGTGGAGTCGTGTATACGGCGAGTGAAGTCGTTTTTTTACGGCGACTGAAGTCGTTTTACGGCGAGTGGAGTCGTTTTTTTACGGCGAGTGGAGTCGTTTTTTACGGTTTTTTACGGCGACTGAAGTCGCCGCTACGGGATAACCGTCACATCTCCGCTGTAATCCAGCGCCACACCGTCTACAAACCGTACCCGCACCAAATACGTAAACACCCCGAACACCCGGTCGCCCTTGTAAGTGCCATCCCAACCCAGGTTGGGCTCGTTCAGTTGCAAGTCGGTTCCTTCATACACCAATTCGCCCCAACGATCGTACACCTGCACCATTTCAATGATCTGGGCGGCCGGGCCACTGAAAACGGTAAAGTGGTCGTTCGGATACAGCGTTTCCGGGTTGAATACATTCGGGATATACACCGGACGGTTGAGGTTGACCTTGATGATGACAGTATCCGTAGCCGTACAGCCGGTTTCGTCGGTAATTTGAACCACATACGCCTGATCCTGAATAGCGGTCACAAGTGGTTCATTGTCTGTCGGATCGCTCAGGCCAAGCGAAGGTGTCCAGGAAAAGGTAACCGGCCGGCCGATGGGCAAGGTAGTTGTTTGCGTGCGCACTACGTAACCCAGGTCGACGGTGGTGTCTGCCGGTAAAGCACTTACCACTAAAGGGGGCGGTTGGGTGAGGGTTACGGCCACCGAATCGATACACCCGTTGGCGTCGCGCACCAGCACCTGGTAGTTGCCGGCAGGCAGGTTGGTGAGCTGGCTTTGAGGCACAAAGTCCACCCCATTGGTACTGAACTGGAACGCGGGAATGCCGCCAGCCGCCTCTACGTTGATGACGCCAGTGGGCAATCCGTTGCACAGGAGGTTGGTGACGCTGATCAGGTCAATGAGCAACTCCCCCGGTTCGGTCAAAAAAGCGCCGCCGGTGATTGAACAACCATTGGCGTCGGTGGCCGTCACGTCGTACTGGCCGGGAGCCAAGTCAGTAGCCTCCTGTTCCGTTTGGCTGTCGCTCCATTGGTAAGTAAAACCGCCCACGCCACCACCCGAGTTGGCAAAAGCCATGCCGTCGTTGGCGCCAAAGCAGGAAATGTTGACTGTGTCGACGCTGAGGGAAACGGGCGGATTATCGGTTACGGTAACCACATAAGTGCCTTTGCACAGCTCGGCATCCAGGCCCAAAATCGTATATACGCCTTCGGCAAAACCACCGAGCGTATTTGTCGGTACAAACCCGTTTCCATCAAGCCAGTCAAACAGAAAAGCAGGGGTACCATTGGTTACGGTCAGGCTGATTTCGCCATTGCTGTCGCCCGTACAGAGGGGCGCGGTGACGTCGGCGTCCACCCTGAGTTCTTTTTCTTTAACTTCAATGTCCAATTCCGTCTCGCAATTGTTGGCGTCGCGGATAACGACGTTGTAAATGCCCACAGGCAGGCTGTCGAGGGAGTTAACGGGTCCAAATGGCCCGTTTTCCCAACTAAACAGGTATGTAGGTGTGCCTTCACGGATATTGACAATTTCGACGGTGCCGTTGGTGCCGCCGTTGCAGTCGGGCGTAGCAATCACCGTGTCCACCTTGACATCCGGATAAATAATGGTCGTTTGTATGTCCGTCACCCGGCAGCCCAGATCGGTTTCTACGGTAAGTACTACTGGTATGGTACCCGGACGGTTAAATTGCACGGTGTGCGGCCCTGCACCTGTAGCAGTTTGTGGTACGGCGTCGGCACCAAAACTCCAGTTCCAGCCCGTAATGCTGCCTAAGGGAAACGTAGAGGCATCGAATACCTCCACCGGTGTACCGAGGCAAACGGCGTTGGGCACCGTTGTAAACGCGGCAGTAGGCCCCAAAAAGAGTCCCGAACCGCCGAATTGAACGGAAAAACCGTTGCCGGTAGAGGTAAAGTTGTTGACCACCAGGGCATACGTCTCACCCGCTACCATGTCCATAGGTGCCAGCCAGGCATCGTCGCCGGGATTGGAGCAGCCTGCATCCTCGCTGATATCACCGTCCCCAGGCCGCAATCCGGTGGGGCCCATACAGGGACTGGGGAAGACATTATCGCCGGAAGCCATACATCGAACCACCTCTTTGCCTGTGCAGTTTCCGATGCCATTGGGAAGGCGATACACCACAAAATCGAGGTCGTCCGGCGCATTGAGCGGCGTTAAGGTAAATTCGAGGGTACCCGATTGGGAGCACGTCCAGACAAACCAGGTAGAGTTGGACTCGTTGTTGGAGGCGGAGCCGTTAAAAAAACAGGTCGCATCGTCTAATTCCGTTTTGTCGAGTCCAAAACCGCTGACACTCTGAACCACAAACGGTGATTTATCGCAAAGAATGGCCGCTTCCGGGCAGTCGGACTGGGGCTCCTGCGGCGCATTATAGTTGTTGATGCACAGTTGAAACGTGCCTTGAGCACCCAAAAGCCCCTGTACCCGAATCAGGTACGTGGAACCCACAAACAGGCCGCCCTGGTAGCCCTCCACAATGTCGGCCAGAAACGGAGCAGTTTGGCACTCCAACTGATTGATGACGCCTAAGCAGGTACCGAGATACAAAGCGACTTGCGGGTTTTCGAGTGTTCCTCCCGGAAATGAAGTGGTGTTGCCCCGAACGGTAATCGTCACATCGGTGGCGGTGGCTACAAATGAAAACCACACGTCGGCCTGCGTCACAGGGCCAAAACAGGTAGCAGGCCCATAGCCCGAGGCGGTGGCCCCGACGTTGGTGAATGCGCCCACCGAACTGCAGTAATTGGTGACATTGGGTATGGCTATGGCACCGGTGCAGTCGTCGTTTGCAGGCTGTGCCCAGACAGAAACGGGTACCAAACCCAAAAGCAATGATGCGAAGAGTAGTCTTTTTAACATAACAGGTTACTTGGTGTAATAGAAAACATACGGAAACACCGAAAGGGGATGGATTAGTTTTACTAAGACGCATAAAAGTGGCTAAATGTTGGCCCGACCCAATGTCAAATTTATCTTAAAAATCAGACAAATGACGCCAACGGGCAAAAATCTTACTTTTGAGCCATACAAACAAAACCCATGCTCCGACACTTACCCAACGCCCTTACTTTAGGCAACCTGTTCTGCGGTTGCTGCGCTGTACTGTTCATCCTGAACGGCCGGGTGCAGGAAGCCGCGTTGTTTACGGTCGGCAGCTTTTTGCTCGACTATGCCGACGGGCTGGCCGCCCGTGCCCTCGGGGTGGCCTCTCCACTGGGAAAAGAATTGGACTCGCTGGCCGACGTGGTCAGTTTCGGCGTGGCACCCGGAGCGTTGTTTTACCACATGCTGAGTGCGGGCGCTTGTCCCGACGCTTGGGAGCTGTACCCGCCCAACTCCGTCCGCATAGGCATTTGTTACCTGGGGCTGCCGGCGTTTATCCTGTCGGCGTTTGCCGGACTGCGGCTTGGCCGGTTTAACCTCGACACCCGGCAGACGCAGCATTTCATCGGGCTGACCACCCCCGCCACCACGGTTTTTGTGCTGGGCCTTGCGCTGGCATCGGCCGAAAACCGCTTTGGCATCAACGCCTGGCTGCTGCAACTCCCGGTGCTGTACGGCCTCATCGGCTTGCTCAGTGTATTGATGAACAGCAACATTCCCATGTTTGGGCTCAAGTTTGGCGGAAGCGCCTGGTGGCTGCCGCTGGTGTTTTTAGGGTTGTTTTTGGGGCTGTGGTGGCCGTTGAGGGAGCTGGCGCTGAGTGTAGTGGTGGTATGTTATGTGGTGGCTTCGGTTTGTTGGTTGAAGAAACCTTAATATGCAATGCCCAACTGCCTGAATCGTTTTTCCAACAGATTCTCTCCTTTGGAAACGCGGTCGCCACGATATAGAATTTTACCTTCTCTGTTTATCAAAATATACTGCGGAAAACGAGAAACCTGTAAATATTGTGCCACGTTGCATTGTGCCTTATCTGCATCTTCCGGTTTACAGGATACATCCACACCACAAATGGATTGCAAACGGGATAGCGCATTGTTTTCAATTGCAGTTACAGTTCTGCCTGCTAATTTTTCATCGTAAACAAATGGATAATGCAACATTTGCACATCAATACCCTGCATCAACGTTTTATCTAATTGATTGACATCATCCATTTCAAGCATGCAGGGGCTACACCATTCACCCCAAAAATGGAGTAAATAATAATTGCTTTTTGTCCAATCCACTTTTTGATCAAACATTAAATTGTTATCGGTTAGTTTTTTCAGTACAATCATATCAAGATAAAAGCCTTCTTTGTATCCAAGCATTTTACTGGAATTGAGCGTTTCCAGTTCAATTGTGTTTTTGCAAAAATTCAGATTGTTTAGTTTGTACCAGTTATTGTAAAAAATAAAAGGTTCGTGGAGTGAAAAACCAATCAAAGAGTCTTTATTTTGGGCTGGATCAACGTATCTGCATCTAATACTGCTATTATGGGTATTGATGTCAATTGCCAGTAAATTGCCTTTTATGTTATGCCGAAATTCAAATTTCAACAGGTTTTGAATGTCCAATTTTTCAAAAACACCATTTTTACTGTAAAAGTGAATCAGCAGCGGCAGGGGCAAATGACATTTTGTGTTGTTTTGTGTGAGTTCAACGCCCGTTTTCCACAAAGCGTCCTGATTAGCAGGAATGGTGTCCTTTTTTTCTTCCGTAAAATCAAGGTCGGCGTCGGTATCCAAAACCAATTCAATGGTTTTATAGTCAAGAAACTTAAAAAATAAACCATACGGCCCATAATTCCTTCCTTGTCTGAAAAATTTACCCAGATAAGCATCATTAGGTAAAAGATACATGGGATGGAGGGCCAAATAAGTATGCTGTTGGTATTGATCGGGAACAGCAACCTGTTTGGTTGTATCATAGTTGTCTTTCAAATACCTCGGATTGGTGTGGGTTTGATTGAGCCTACCCCCAAAAACTGGACAACTAATTAAGCGGTAAAGATGGTTAATTTTACACCATTAAAAGCGCAAAAATAATGAAGAAAGGCAGACGGAATTTTCCGGCAAAATTCAAGGCAAAGGT
>Ga0247834_1000120_pt1 | contig 137395 bp, 123 predicted proteins | sample LaCruzMarch2015__8_FD_187118 | JGI IMG/M metagenome (GOLD analysis project Ga0247834, IMG submission 187118) | Freshwater microbial communities from meromictic Lake La Cruz, Castile-La Mancha, Spain - LaCruzMarch2015_12m | ecosystem: Environmental > Aquatic > Freshwater > Lake | place: Spain...
AGAAGGAACGGATTTCCCTTCTAATTCTTATCAGAAAATAGCCAGTGCTGCCACCAAATCGGGAGGTAGTTCTTCACAAACGGATTTCCGCTTCCTTTCTTACTTCCTGCGGGGTAACTATACCTTTAAGGATAACTACATTTTAGCAGTTAGTGGAAGGATTGATCAGTCATCTCGTTTCGGTAAAAATTCTCGCTCAGGTTTCTTCCCATCTGTTTCTGCCGGATGGATACTTTCTAATGAGAAATTTTTACAAGGATTTACGCCTTTGAGTTTCTTAAAACTCCGTGCCAGCTATGGTATCGTAGGTAATGCAGAGATTGGTAACTTTCCTCAGTTAGGATTGTTTTCAGGAGATGCCGGATATGCCGGTGCTGCTGGTCAGCGTCCTTCTCAGCTTAGAAATGATGATTTGAAATGGGAAACTACTAATCAATTTGATGTAGGTATCGACTTCGGTTTCCTGAACAATCGGATTACCGGTGAAATCGATTATTATCAAAAGAAAACCAACGGTCTATTATTGAACGTAAATATTCCAGCTTCTACCGGTTATACTACCCAGGTTAAAAACGTGGGTAAACTGGAAAACAGCGGTTTTGAGTTTGTGTTAAATACCCAAAACTTGGTAGGCGAATTTAAGTGGACTACCAACCTGAATATGGCTATTAATAGAGGTAAGGTAACGGATATTCAGGGTCAGATTATTGAAGGAGGTGTTAGCTCTATGAACCGAGTACAGGAAGGATATAATGTGGGTGTATTTTATACTGTTGAATTTGCTGGAGTAGATCCTGCCAATGGAAATGCCCTATTCTATAGAAATACCAAATTGGCAGATGGTTCACTAGATAGAACTACTACCAGTACATATAGCCAGGCTCAGCGTGTGGTTGTAGGTGATCCTAATCCGGATTTGATATTTGGTGTAACCAATACTTTCTCTTACAAAGGTTTTGATATGTCTATTTTCTTTAATGGTGTTACCGGAAACCAGAATAACATTTATGGTATGGGTCGTTATTCTTCTGCAAGTATGTTGTATGAAGATAATAATACGGCTGATCAGTTAAGAAGATGGAGAAAGCCGGGTGATATCACCGACATTCCTCAGGTAAGATTATATCGGGTGAATGGTTCACAGGCAAGCAGCCGTTACATCGTGGATGGATCGTATGTTCGTTTAAGAACATTTTCACTGGGATATACATTCGACTCGAAGAAGCTGAATAAGTATAAAATAGACAAAATGCGTTTATATGTTTCCGGACAAAATCTGTTAACATTTACTAATTATACCTATTGGGATCCTGAAGTGAATGCCGATTCATTTGATTCGAATATTGCCAAAGGAAATGATTTCTATACTCCTCCTCAGCCAAGAACTTTCTTAGTGGGGTTAAACGTTAGTTTCTAATCTCAAAAAATGCATGAAATGAAAAATATATATTCATATAGTAAGAATTGGTTCTCAGCTCTATCGCTGATAGCCCTACTCGGAATAGCCGGGTGTGAAAAACGACTAGACATTTCTCCTTACCAGACTATCGCAGACGATAAAGCTTTATTATCGGAAGGAGATGTTGCGGTTACATTAGTAGGCGCATATGATGGTGCCCAAAGTGCTGCAGCTTATGGTGGTGAGATTATGGTGTTGAATGAATTGATTGGGAACACCGATAATATCAACTTTACTGGAACTTTTGCAGGTTTGTCGGATTGTTATCAATTACAGATGGTGGCGAATAATTCTTTCGCAACAGGTACTTGGGTTGCTAGTTATAATGCCATTAACCGTTGCAATAATGTGTTGGGGGCGATTAGTAAAGTTACTTCTAGTGCGGCACGTAAAAATACGGTAGAAGGTGAGGCATTGTTTCTGCGGGCTTCCCTTTATTTTGAGCTGGTTCGTTTGTATGCCAAGTTTGTAGGTGATGGCGATATCGCTACCAACCCTGGTGTGCCATTGGTTTTAAAGCCAACCGGAAATGTAACCGAAGCTGATTACCTGCCTCGTGCAACTGTTAAGGCAGTTTACGATCAGGTGGTAACCGACCTTACAAGAGCAGAATCGTTATTGCCTTCTAGTAATGGTATCTATGCAAATAAATGGGCTGCAGCAGCGCAGTTATCACGTGTACATTTGATGCTGAAAAATTATAGCGAAGCGGCTGCAGCTGCCAATCGTGTAATTTCATCCAGTGGCCGCGTATTGAATCCGGATTTTACCAAGCTGTGGTTCACATTTATTAACAATGGCGGTAATACCCCATCCGAATATTTGTTCAGCATAAAAGTAACTACCCAAGATGGATCTAACTCTTTTAATAATTACTTTGGTAGAGCAATTTCTTCTATACCTGGTACTGCGGGAAGAAGTGATTGTAAAATTAGAGCTTCCCATATAGCATTATATGAAGCGGGGGATGTACGCAAGAACTTTTTTGTATCTTCCGGCGGCAGCTTTTATACCCAAAAGCACTTAGATCGTTTTGGTGATGTGCCCGTTATTCGGTTGGCAGAAATGTATTTAACCCGTGCTGAAGCTAACTTCAGATTAGGAGCTTCCGTGGGTGCGTCTCCTTTGCAGGATGTTAACATGATTCGCGCACGTGTAGGACTAGCTCCTTTGGCTGCCGTTACCCTAGACGACATTTTGAAAGAGCGTACTCTGGAATTGGCCTTCGAAGGGCATAATGTGATAGAAGCCAAGCGCCTGCAAAAAAATGTAGGTACAACCCCCTGGAATTCTCCTAAATTGATTTTCCCTATTCCACAACGTGAAATGGACGTAAACAAAAACCTGGTTCAGAACGCAGGCTATTAGTAGACATTCATTGTATTGATTTATAAGAATCGCCTCAGAATTTATTTTCTGGGGCGATTCTTATTTATACCTCAGCGCTTTTGTAAACTTTTGTAATTGTGCCATTATCAATAAGGAAATGACAACGAGAATCAATCCTGACAGTAATAGAGGATTAACGATACCTAGGTGCTGCTTTTATACAAAAAATTTCGGCACAGTCTCAAGCCAGATTGATCAGTAATGCAGTTGACCACCCGGTATATTTTTTTAAATCGAAGAGTCTGTTGGTATAGGTTTATTATAACTTCACTTCCTCATCCTGCTCATTAAAAAAGCGATATTCTACCAAATGATTGTTGGTATTCGACTTGGCTTTGAGTGATATGCCATATTTACGCTTCCAGCGCTTGATTATTGAGGTAAAGAACCCTTTGGTAAGGTAGGAGTGAACAATTGGGTTCACCGACAAAATAAGCTTCTTATGGCTGTGGGTAGACAAATACGCTATTTTCTTTTCTATTTCGTCTTCCAGTAAAAGAGTCGACATGATTTTGCCGGTTCCGCTGCAAACGGGGCAATTTTCAGATGTGTTGATATTCACTTCTGGGCGCATCCGTTGGCGGGTAATCTGGCAGAGACCGAATTTAGAAATGGGTAATACCGAATGCTTGGCCCGGTCGGTTTTCATATAATTTTCCATCGCCTCCTGAACCTTGCGTTTATTGTCGGGCAGCTTCATATCGATAAAGTCTACCACAATAATCCCCCCGATATCCCGCAAACGAAGCTGACGGGCAATTTCTTCGGCCGCTTCTAGATTGGTTTGCAGGGCATTTTCTTCCTGATTGTTACTTACGCTTTTATATCCACTGTTTACGTCTATCACATGCAGGGCCTCGGTATGCTCAATAATTAAATAAGCTCCGCTGGGTAGGTTCACCGTTTTGCCAAAGGATGATTTTACCTGCTTGGTAACCCCAAACTGATCGAAAATAGGTAAGCCATTCTGATAATAACTTACAATATCCAATTTGTCGGGTGCAATGCGCTGAATGTATTGCTGGGTTTCGGTAAACAGGGTTTTATCATTTACTACCACTTTATTAAAGTCGGCATTCAGCAGATCCCTTAATATGCTGGTGGTTTTATTCTCTTCACTCAATATCCGAACCGGAGGGGTGGCTTTGCGCAGTTTTTCCTGAATGTTTTTCCAGGTTTCGGAAAGGCTAAGTAGATCTTGGTGTAATTCCGCCGTAGATTTACCCTCAGCTGCTGTTCGTACAATAACCCCAAAGTTTTTAGGGCGAATGGATTCTACAATCTTATGCAATCGTTTTCGCTCATCTGCGGAGTGAATTTTTTTAGAAACCGCCACAATCTCGTTGAAAGGCGTCATCACCACAAATCGGCCGGGAAGGGAAATTTCGCAACTTAAACGGGGTCCTTTGGCAGCAATGGGCTCTTTTAGAATCTGAACCAATACCGGAGGTTTGCCATTCAGCACTTCATTGATTTTACCACTTTTTAAAATTTCAGGCTCAATGGTGAACTTGCTGAAATCAAAAGTTTGTCCCTCCTTTAATTGGGTAGCCAGTTGGGTAAATTTGAGTAGGGAACGGATGTAAGGACTTAAATCGGTATAATGTAAAAAGGCATCCTTTTCAAATCCAACATCTACAAATGCCGCATTCAATCCGGGGGTAAGTTTCTTTACCTTACCCAGATATAAGTCACCCACGGCAAAATTGGCATCCGTTTTTTCGCTGTGTAGTTCAACCAGCTTTTTATCTTCTAGGAATGCAATTTCAACGCCCGTAGGCACTGCATTGATTATTAATTCTTTGTTCACGTGTGGCCGCATTTATAAGCAACTCACCAGCCCAATAGCCTTGTAGTAAAGCAATACACTAACTATAATTACCTATATACCCTTATAGTAAGGTTTTGTATATGCATTAGGGAAACTATATAGTGCGAAAATGCAGCTGCTATGGTTGGCAGCTGCGGGGAAAAGCAGGAATCAGAAAAAATTATTTATTTTTTTTCTTATGGCGATTCTTCCTCAAGCGTTTTTTACGTTTGTGCGTAGCAATTTTATGACGCTTTCTTTTCTTACCACAGGGCATAGAGTGAGTATTTTAATGAATAAATTGGTGATTATTTTTTTAACTCGTTAATTCTATTATCAAATTCTTTTATTATATCAGGGCGCTTTACCAGTTTCTTCAAATTCTCATAAGCCCTGATGGCTTCTGTTTTGTTCCCTTTCAGTTCATAACACTCTGCCAGGTTAAAGGCGGCTTCCAGATTCGCCGGATCTTTTTTCAAAATCAGCTGAAATCTTTCGATCGCTTTATCGTATTGGCCACTCCGCTTTCCGCCCAACCCCAATATCAGCTGGCCATACAGGTTATCCGGGTTCTTGGTAACAATCTCACGGATGGGCAAAATGCCTTCCATCGGATTGTCGGAAAGGTTTCCGAATATATAGCAGGCTCCCAATCCTATCCGGGCAGAATCGTTTGCCGGATTGATTTTCAATGTCCGCTGAAAAAGATCTTTTGCATTTTCTGCCAACCAATGCTGTAATTCCGGCTGATTAGAGGAGCTTAGTAGGTTATCTAAATACAGCCGGGCGGCAAAGGTGAGGCTTTTTTCAGAATTTTCCAATTTAGATGCTTCTCCAGCATAATAGGCCTGCATTTCGAAAATACCGGCCGAATCGGCCCAGAATCGCGAAAGTTGATGAAAAACATGTAGCTTGTTCTCCGAGGAACTATCCTTGTTTAATTGATTTTCAATTACTTGTAGGCTATTTAGTTGGCCGGGCTTCAATGTTTTACGGGCCGAAACAATGAGGTTTTTCGACTCATCCTGGTGGTTATGCGCCTCTGCGGCATTGCCGACAGCAGGTAAATTATTTTCGGTAAGGTGGGTTTTTCCAAACAGGAAGAGCACCAGGAGTAAAAAACCTGCCCCTGACAGGAGTGCAATCTGAGATTTGTTCACTGTTTTTTTGGGCAAAGTTAACCCTGCTTATGCTTAGATTTCACTTCACTAACAAATTCTTTCGCTGGTTTAAATGCAGGAATAAAATGTTCGGGTATTTCTACTGCTACATTCTTCTTAATATTCCTGCCTATTTTAGCAGCTCTTTTTTTAGTAATGAAACTACCAAAGCCGCGTATATAGATGTTCTGGCCGCGTGCCAGACTGTCTTTCACTTCTTTAAACATGGTTTCTAATGTAACCAAAACATCTACCTTAGGTATGCCGGTTTTATCTGAAATTTGATTTATTAAATCTGATTTTCTCATATATTATCTTTTATGAGTATGCAATTTGATATAAATTAAAGCAAATTATTTGATATATTCAAGTAAACCTAAAGATTCTTTTCATAGAGAAAAAAATACCCTTCATCCGTTCATCCTTGATTTTTGTTTTTAATATCTTATAATTAATAAATATGATAAAAAAAAAGTCTGCAAAAAAAAGCGGGAAAATACCCCCAAATGAGCTGTCTGGTGGTCGTTTTTTTACGGGTAGACTCATAAAATGGCATCATTCCGGCAATAATCGGCAAATGCCTTGGAAAGGGGAGAAAGATCCCTATAAAATCTGGTTGAGTGAAATTATCCTTCAGCAAACACGGGTTGCGCAGGGTATGGAATATTACCTACGTATTGTAAAAGCCTATCCAACTGTTGAGCAACTGGCCGCGGCACCGGATGCCGCTGTATTTAAACTTTGGGAGGGCTTGGGCTATTATAGCCGATGTAGAAATCTGCTGGCAACCGCCCGAATGGTATGTAAAACTTACCAGGGGAAATTTCCGGCCACTTATCAACAACTGATTGAATTACCGGGAATTGGTCCTTACACAGCTGCTGCCATTGCTTCTTTTGCCTTTCAACTGCCCTATGCGGTAGTAGATGGAAACGTTTTTAGGGTATTGGCCCGTTATTTTGGCAATCATACGCCCACCGATTCAACAGCAGGAAAAAAATATTTCACCGATTTGGCCAATCAATTGCTGTATCAAACAGCACCGGGCAATTATAATCAGGCAATCATGGATTTTGGGGCTACCATCTGCAAACCTCAGCAACCCAATTGTGCCCAGTGTTTTCTGAAAACGAAATGTGTAGCCCGCCTAAACGGTTGGGTTCATCAATTGCCAGTTAAGGAAAAAAGTATTCAGCGATCTGTGCGGCATTTTACTTATTGGGTTTTTGAAAATCAGGGAAAGCGGGCTGTGCGTGAAAGAACTTCGGGAGATATCTGGCAACACTTATCTGAGTATTACTTAATGGAAACAGACAAGCTAATAGAATGGGATAAGCAATTGGTATCCGAGTGGCTTATTGGGCAGGGTATTCGAACTTTTCAACTGGAGGCCATTTCCCCTTTATACAAGCAAAGCCTTACCCATCAGCAAATAAAGGGTAATTTTATTACCATCCGGTTAACTACCATTCCTACTTTTTTGCAGCACTATCAATGGATATCGATTAACCGGCTGAAAAACCGGGCTTTTCCCCGATTCATTAATCAGTGGATGGAAACGACTGAAATGCCTTAATTACCTTCCAACGATAAAAACGGGTTCATTCTACTATATATCCACACCCTTGGGTTCTTCTTTCGGTGATTGCCATAGAAATAATACATTTGTAATGGATAATGCCGGCCAGCCGGCGATTGATAACTAAAAAAACTACTTTGGATCACCACCCGGTTAACCAATTTTTTCAAAATGCCGTGCTACTTTCGGGCATTCAGGTACAGGGTACTACCATTCTTGTAGTGGTACTGATTGTGTCGCTTTTTTTATCCTTTGTATTAGCCGGTTCTGAAGTTGCTTTCTTTTCACTTACCTATAAGGATGTGAACATGCTGAAATCGAAGCAGCAACCTGCCTATTTGCGCATCGTGAAATTGCTGGAAGAACCCAAAATATTACTGGGTGCACTATTAATTGCCAATAGCCTTATCAATATAACCATCATCATCATCTCTAATTTACTGATTGATAACCTGTTCGATTTCGAAAGCTTTAATGGGGTTTGGCTAGAGTTTTTAATTAAGGTGATTGTAGTTTCATTTATGCTGGTACTATTCGGAGAGGTAATGCCTAAAGTGCTGGCTACACAGAATAATATTCGCTTTGCCCACGATTTTGGCGGAGTAGTTCAAATCGTATATTACACTTGTAGCCGGTTAAGCCGCTTTTTGGTAAAATATTCAGATTTGGTAGAAACTAAGCTCACCCATCGATCTAGCGGCGCTTTTAGTTTAGAAGAACTAGACCATGCCATTGATTTAACCACCCAGCATACTGCCACCGAAAACGAGAAAAATATACTCAAGGGAATTGTAAAATTTGGCAATATTACTGTTAAACAAATTATGAAAACCCGAGTGGATGTGAACGGGATTAGTGATGATACCTCATTTCCCGAACTAATTGCGCAGGTGAAAGAATGGCGCTACAGTAGGTTGCCGGTGTATAAAGAGGACTTGGATAATGTAACCGGAATGATCCACACCAAAGATTTACTGGCTCACCTAAATGAACCAGCAAATTTTGAATGGCATTCACTCATGCGACCTCCCTTTTTTGTGCACGAACAAAAATTTATTGAAGATCTGTTAAAAGAGTTCCAACAAAAACATATACACTTTGCGGTTGTGGTAGATGAATTCGGAGGAACCAGCGGGATTGTTACCCTAGAAGATATTCTGGAGGAAATTATTGGTGATATCAAAGATGAATTTGACGATGAGGAAGCCAGTCATAAAAAAATTGATGAAAACAATTATCTGTTCGAAGGCAAGACCATGATTAATGATGTTTGTAAAATCATGGAACTTAAAAAAGACACTTTTGAATTGGTTCGGGGAGAAAGTGATTCTTTGGGGGGCTTAGTGTTGGAAATTGCTGGCGAAATTCCTAAGCCAGGGCAGGTACTGCAATCAGGCGATTTTGAATTTACGGTGCTAGAAGTAATTAAAAACCGCATTCACCGGGTAAAAGTTACTATCAAGCGACAAACCAATTCCGACTAAGTTATGCGTTCATTCAAATCCTATCCGGTATATGGTTTTGCTTTTATTTTACTGATATGCGGATGGGCCTGTAATAGTACCTATACTGCTAAGCCCAAAGGATATTTTAGTATCCCCTTCCCCCAACGGGCCTATCAAACTTTTCAGCAACCCGGTTATCCATATACCTTCGAATATCCTGTATATGCAAGGGTAGTAAGAGACTCTACCTTTTTTGGGGAACCCACCGAAAATCCCTGGTGGATCAATATCGATTTCCCCGGTTTCAACGGAAAAATATACATCAGCTATAAACCTATCGGTCCCAATACATTAGACACCCTGATAAAAGATGCGTATCGCTTAACCGGTAAGCACAATACAATGGCATATTCCATAGAAGACACAACTTTTGTTACCCCTCAAAAAGTAACCGGCGTATATTTTACTGTAGGTGGAAATGTGGCTACTGCCCATCAGTTTTTTGTTACCGATTCGGTTCGTCATTTTTTGCGCGGAGCCCTGTATTTTGATGCCACCCCCAATGCCGATTCATTGGGTATAGTAAATGATTTTTTATTAACCGACCTGAAACATATGGTAAATACCCTGCAATGGCGTAATCGTTGAAAGCGTTCATATATATATACTACCTTTGAATAGAACCTAGCCGTATGATAGCCATTGACCACGTTTTATTTAGCGATGAAGTTGTTCAGGAAGCCTTTGTTTGCGACCTCACCAGTTGCAAAGGGGGCTGTTGTGAAGATGGCGATGCAGGAGCTCCACTTGAAAAAGCAGAGCTGGATGAGTTGAACGCCTGTTATGAGTTGGTAAAACCGTATATGACGGAAGCCGGCATTGCGGAGGTTGAAAAGAGAGGCAAATACATGTATGATCGAGAATTCGGATGGGTAACACCCACCATTCAGGACGCCTTGTGTGCGTATGGCAAAAAAGATAAAAATGGGGTTATACTATGTGCTATTGAACAGGCTTACCTGGCCGGCAAAATCACTTGGAAGAAGCCCATTTCTTGCCACCTTTTCCCTATTCGAATAAAAAAGAATAAGCGCGATCCGGATATGGAATATGTAAACTACGAGCCCAGAGAAGACTTGTGCCAGGCTGCCTGTGCACTGGGAACCAAATTATCCATGCCCGTATATATCTTTTTAAAGGATGCCCTGATTAGAAAATATGGAGCAGAATTTTATCTTGCATTGGAGCAGTCTGCAGAACGGCTCGCTAAATCATAATTGAAAATGAACAATACGGCTTCTTCCTTTCTTGCAAAAAGTACCATTAAGGCGGCTGATTTGGAGCACCGCCGAAAAATCAATTTTAATATTGGCAAATACAATGCAGTTGTTCCTCAGGGGAAAAAACAATTCGCGCATTTAGAAGAAAGTCGCCAGTTGGCAAAAAACAGAAAATGGGAAGCCGTAGAGCACTTAGATCAGTACCTGCTAGAATTTGAACAGAAAATTACTGCTCGGGGTGCGAAAGTAATTTGGGCAAATGATGCCAACGAAGCCTTGGAGGCAATTGGAGAAATTTGCACCCAAAAAAATTGTACTACCCTAGTGAAGAGTAAAAGTATGGTTACGGAAGAAATTCACTTGAATGATTTTTTATCTTCCCGCGGTATCGAAAGTGTTGAAACAGATTTAGGGGAATATATTCAGCAGTTAGACGGGGAAGCCCCCTATCACATTGTTACTCCTGCCATGCATAAGAGCAAGGAGGATGTAGCTAAATTATTTGCCGAAAAATTAGGTACTCCCGCTCACCTTACACCAGAAGAATTAACAAGCGTTGCCCGCAAAATTTTACGTGAAAAATATACAGAAGCACAGGTTGGGGTTACCGGCGGTAATTTTATAGTAGCCGATGTGGGTGGTATCGCCATCACCGAAAATGAAGGGAATGCTCGACTTAGCTGCGCATGGCCTACTACTCATATTGTTGTGGTGGGCATAGAAAAAGTAATCCCTTCCGTAAATGATTTGTCGCTCTTCTGGCCGCTGCTTGCTACATTCGGAACGGGTCAGCAGGTTACTGTTTATAATACCATTGTAACCGGTCCTCGCCAAGCCACCGAAACAGATGGTCCGGAAGAAATGTATGTTATCTTGTTAGATAATGGTCGCACCAACCTCTTACAAAACCCCGATTTTCGCGAGGCCTTGTATTGTATTCGTTGCGGTGCCTGCTTAAATGCTTGTCCGGTTTATAAAAATATTGGCGGTCATTCCTATGAAACGACCTATAGTGGACCGATAGGAAAAGTGATTACACCGCATTTGCAGGGAATGGAAGAATACAAACACTTAAGTTATGCCTCTTCCTTATGCGGTAATTGTACGGAGGTTTGTCCGGTTAAAATCAATCTTCACGAATTACTTCTCGATAACCGACACGAAGCGGTTACCCAAGGAATGAGCAGTTTAACTGAGCGGATTGCTTGGAAAATGTGGAAGATGGCCAGTTTAAACCGGTCTATGATGAATATGGGAAACGCCCGAATGAAGAACTGGGTGGTGAATAGTGTTTTCAAAGGATGGACTACCCACCGAAGTGAACTTGATTTTGCTCCCAAAACTTTTAATGAGTGGTGGAAGGAGCGCAATCAATCTGCATAACCCTTATTCTACTTGTATGTTGCCCACCCCAGAAATCAGCTTGTTGATTTTTACACAGCAGGGAGGGCCTCGACTCGATTATATTATTTCGGTGCTATTTGGTAAAAAAGCGGCTATTACTGAAAGCGAGCAACTGTTTACTCAATTTGGTGGAGCCCGGATTCAATATCTAACTGAAAAGAAATTCGATAAAGTGTTGCATGTGCAACCACAGGGTTTGGTTTTCGAGTCGGATATTCACTCTATTATTATTGAATGTGCTAGATGGGAAGGGTATCCCATATTTTTTTCAGGTGCTGGTGACATCCCTTTTGATATATTCTCTGCGGCTTTTTATTTAGTTTCCCGTTACGAGGAATATCTGCCCTTTACACCTGATAAATATGATCGCTTTCCGCATACAGACAGTTTGGCTTATCGAGAGGGATTTTTATCCATTCCCCTGGTACAGCATTGGGTTCAGCAATTGAAGCAGATATTAGGTGTATCGTTTTCACCTTCTATTACTGATGAGCCTATATTTTTACTCACGTATGATGCAGACATTTTGTTTCAATACAAGCATCAATCTATTTTCCATAACCTGCGTTCATTGTTTGGTCATCTGCTTCACGGGCGATTTTCTGCTTTGTCTCATCAAATACAGGTAATCGGGGGAAGCATGCCCGATCCTTATTACCAATGGCCTTCTTTATGGAAATTATTGAAAGAAGCTGGCAAACAAGGGACTTATTTTTTTTCAGCCAACGAAAAACAACGAGGGAACGACCGGCAACAATCTATTCATCTTGCTGCCGTGCAAAATATTATTCAGGAATGCAGCCGGCAGGGAAAAGTTGGCTGGCATCCATCTTTGCAGAGTTCCGTTACCTTTTCTGAAATGAAAAAAGAACGGGGCTTACTCCAGCAGGTTTTTTTTCGAACCATTACCGATGTTCGATTTCACTTTCTCCGATTTCGCCTGCCCGAATCTTACCGGTGGCTAATCGATTTGGGTATCGAGCGAGAGCATAGTATGGGATATGGTGCTGTGAATGGCTTTCGGGCATCGTATGCCGACCCATTTCCCTGGTTCGATCTGCAAAAAAATGTAGTTACTTCGCTACTGATACATCCCTTTTGTTATATGGATACGGCGGCTATCTATCACCAGCATTGGGCGCCCGATGAAGCGATGGCCTATTTGAAGCAACTTCAAGAAAATACTCGGGGAGTTGTGTTGCAGCTATCGCTGGTATTTCATCCGCATTGTTTAGCAAAACCTAGTTGGAAAAAAGTACACGATGAAGTAGTTTCCGGTACACTTTAACTTACATAGCTTCTGCATCGGTAGTAGGGCTTTGCTCCTTTTCCCTATGAAGGCTTCGGTTTACAATATATACCCCTGCGAGCGTGATGAGCGAACCCATGATAATGGGTAATGTGAGATGCTCCCCCACTACCCAGGCGCCAATTAAAATGGCAACTATGGGGTTCATATAAGCATATAAAGAAGCAATAGCTGGTTCCAGATTTTTCATTGAATAAATAAATGCGGCAAAAGCAATTACAGAACCGGCGGATACCAGATAGGCAATGGCTAGCCAGGTATTAGCCTGAATTTGCTGCAAAGGAATATAATTATGGGTGCTTACCGATAAGGTTAACAAGATGATGGATCCTATCAGCATTTGCCATCCCGTGGCATTATATGGGTTCATATCCATTTTATTACGTGCAATCAGTAAAGTGGCTACACTCCATCCCAGCATCGAGATAACTGAAGTAGCTATACCTATTCCATAACCGGGTGGCTGCACATGAAATGCATGACTGTATAATACCAGCGCAATACCTCCAATTCCTAATAATAACCCGGCAAAAGTATAGGCAGTAATTTTTTGGTTCTTGAAAAAAATCATTTCCATAATCACCACACACAAGGGGTACATGGCAGCAATTAATGAACTGAGTCCGCTCGAAATATATTTTAAACTAATGGTGGCCAGTCCATTCGAGCAAACAAACATTAGTAGGGCCATTAGCAGCAGCCATTTAAATTGCGACAATCGAGGAATTTTTTCTCCCTTCAATAAAAACCAGCCTACTAAAATACAGCCCGCTGTAAGTTGTCGAATACCAGCTACCTGCAATCCAGGTGCATGCTGCACGGCTACTTTACTGGCAACCCAGGTACTGCCCCATAATACACTGGTGAGGCTAAGTGCGAAATATGCTTTTTGCTGTTGAGTCAATTCGTTCAGTTAACGTACTTTCTTTTGTAAGATTAATGTCTGAAATGGCGCATCCCGGTGAGTACCATGGCGAGCTGGTTAGTTTTGCAATATTCAATGCTGTCTCCATCTCGCACCGACCCTCCGGGTTGAATAAACGCTACCATGCCGGCCTGATGTGCTATTTGCACACAATCATTGAAAGGGAAAAATGCATCAGAAGCCAATACGGCTCCCTCCAGTGAAAATTGAAATTGGTTTGCTTTTTCAATCGCATGGCGCAAGGCATCAATCCGGCTGGTTTGTCCGCATCCTTTTCCAACCAATTGTAAATCTTTCACCAAAGCAATGGCGTTGCTTTTTAAATGTTTACAAATAATATAGGCAAATTCTAGGTCTGATTTTTCTTCCGGGGTTGTATCTCTGCCACCCACTTCATTCCATTGGGTTATCAATAATTGATCGGAGGTTTGTGATAGTTTGCCATTTAGTAAAGAGCGATATTGAAGTGGATTAGAAGCCTGATTTGGCTGAAGCTGCAAAAGTATCCGATTTTTTTTGGCGGTTAAAACCGGCAATGCTGCTTCGTCAAATGCTGGGGCAATTAGCACTTCAAAAAATATTTCTTGTATGGCTTCTGCAGTAGCTAGGTCTACCAAGCTGTTGGTTACCAGCACGCCGCCAAACGCACTTTCAGGGTCGCCGGCCAGCGCTTTTTCCCAGGCAGTATGCACTGTGTTTGCGGCAGCTACCCCACAAACATTGTTATGTTTGATTATAGCAAAAATCGAGTGAGACGAGAAAGCAGTTTTGCCGGCATCAAATTCACTAATCAATTGAATGGCTGCATCCACATCTACTAGATTATTGTACGAAAGTTCTTTTCCGTTTAATTGGGTAAATACTTCCGAAAGGTTTCCTTCAAAAAGCGCCTGCTGGTGGGGGTTTTCTCCATAGCGGAGGATTTGTTGCAGGGGTGGATTAAAATAGTCGCTAATGGCAATGTCGTACTGCTTTACAACAGCAAATGCCTTGGCAGCGAATGATTTTCTTTGTTCAAGTGTAGTTGTACCTTGCTGTTGAACTAAAATATCAAATAAAACAGCATAATCATCTTTGGAAGCCAGTACAGTTACATCTCGAAAATTTTTCGCTGCAGCACGAATCATAGAGGGGCCCCCAATATCAATTTTTTCAATGATGGCTTTTTCTTCTGTTGTGTTTTTCACCGTTTCTTCAAAGGGATATAAATCTACAATTACCAGGTCTAATTCAGGTATCTGGTAATTTTTCATTTCTTCTATATCTGAAGCCTCATATCTTCTGCCCAAAATACCTCCAAAAACAGAGGGATGCAGCGTTTTAACCCGGCCACCTAAAATAGAAGGGTATCCGGTAACGCTTTCAACGGATACACAGGGTATGCCTAGTTTTTCTAAAAATTGTTCTGTGCCGCCGGTTGAATAAATGGTTACACCTTGTTGATGCAATTTTTCTGCTAATGGTTCGAGTCCATCTTTGTAAAAAACAGAAATCAGGGCGGATTGAATTTTCTTTTCCATAAAAATGGGTATAAAGGTGTTTTTGAAACTGGGTTAAAAACGGATAATAAGGGCACCCTGTTCTGGGGTAGAATAATGACGCAAATGTAGGCGCTCGGCTTCTTTTTTCCATTCCCTGATTTTCCACATAGCATTGCTTCCATCGAATACAAAATGTGAACAACGAGTTTTGGCAAGGATGGCTGCTAATTTCAAAGGACTATTATCAGTTATAAGTATGCAATCGGTATGCTTGGGTAAACGGCTTATAGCAGCCGTATCTTTCCCCCGCAAAATGGCTAATATTCCCTGCTTACAGCTGATTATCGGATATAGATAGCGCATAGTGGGGGGCATACCATATTGTTGGGCTCCCCAATACCATTCAGCAGTTGATTCGAAACTACGTAAAATAGGTTCAATCGTTTGGGCAGTATCCGAAAGTAGGAATTGTTGTTTCCCACCAATCAGGTGAATAGCTGTTTTACCCTTTAATTGATAGATTACCCAATACTGTTGATTACTTTGTTGTATCGAGCGAAAGCTATACAAGGCGGTAATACTTACCAATGCTATTGCAGCACCATACCAGTATATCTTTTTTCGAAAATACCATCCTGCATATAGTAATAGTATAGCTGCACATAGCAATATGGCTTGGATGCCACTCAGATAAATGCCGCCCAATGAAGCGCCAGGCAGTTGGTGCGTGGCGATAGTCCATTGATTCATGAGTCGTATGCCCCATTCGGTACAACTGCCAATAATCCCGGCAATTCCAGGAAATGCTGAAAGCAGCAGGATAAGTATTTCACCATATAAAATCAGTCCTGATAGCGGTATGGCAATTATATTGGTACATAAAAAATACAACGGGAAACGATGGAAGAAATAAAGTATTAGGGGCAAAGTAAACAATTGGGCAGCAATAGTAACGGCATTCAGTTGCCAGATGGCGCTTAGTAATGGGTTGCTTGTATAAACGCATCGGTAGAGGGGTTTCGCCAGCAACAAAATGCCCATTACTGCCGCATAGGAAAGTAAAAATCCTGCATCCTGTAAAAAAAATGGATTTATCACTAGTAAAAATACTGCCGATCCTGCCAGCGAATTGAAGGGTTGGTTTTTTCTTCCCAGCGTTTCTCCTAAACTCAGTGCCGAAAAGATAATTGCTGCTCGTAACACGGAAGCAGATCCCCCGGTAATCCACGTAAACACCCAAATGGCGGTTAATTGTATACAAAGCTTTATCCATTTACCCATGGGCAGGCGCGATAATCTTCCTACGCATACATTTAATAATGCAAATAACAATGCCATGTGCATTCCACTGATTGCGATAATATGCACAATGCCTATTTCGCTATAGGCATTTACCAACTCAGGATCTAACTGCTGCTTATATCCGATTAACAAGGCTTCTGCAATGGCTTGTTCGTTTTTTCCGATGATATATTTTCGCAGGATGCGCAAGCAAAATTGCTTTACTGAATACATCCATTCGAAAACAGCAGATGGATTTTCTGGTGTAATCCGTTGGTATTTCCCGGAATATAATCGGCAACGAAAATATATTTGCTGCCGGCTATAATAAGCAGCAGCATCAAAGCCTCCAGGATTCATAGCAGGGGCTATTGGGATAAGTTGAGCCCTCCCTATCAGAACATCTCCTCGAGCAGGTAGGGGAAAGGTTTCTTTGTTGAACCACAACAGTACTTTTTGAGAACTGGTATATACTTGCCCCTGGTGATGATAATGTTCAAGTATGCCGATAGTTTGAAATCCCGACTTAGTGGGTTCAGGGATACTTTGCAAACGAATTGCCAGTTCAATATTTTTGTAAGCGGGGATAGCAGGTTGCTTAGGTATATCTAAAAAATAGGTAGTTCTTGCATATCCTGCCAGTAAAAATAATAATACAAAACCCCATCCCCGAATTTTCCTTATCCGCCATTTCCAAACAAGTGGCCCCCAATTAGTGAAAATTAGTAGCCCAATAATCGTTGCAATAAGGGGATAAGCCAGCGGAATGCGAAATGGAAGCATTGCTAGGCATATACCCAACAGCAATGGCAACAGCATTCTAACAAAGGGAAGTGGCTTCCAAAAATTGCGGGGAGGCAAATACATGGAGATAAACCTACTCCATGTTTTGTATTGACAGATAGTCTTGCAAAAAAAGGGTGAAAAAAGCTATCTGTAATTTCGGTAACTACTTACTGAGGTTCATACTTCTCTCTTTGTACAATGTACGGAAGTAGGGATCATGTAAATCTTTTATAAACCGAATAGATTCTCCGGTACTTTTCATTTCTGGTCCCAGTTCTTTATTTACCCCCGGAAACTTATTGAAACTGAATACGGGCTCTTTGATGGCATATCCTTCCAGTTTTTTTACCATGGTAAAGTCGGTGAGTTTGGCAGCACCTAACATTACTTTGGTGGCTATATTGAGGTAAGGAATTTGATAGGCTTTGGCAATAAAAGGAGTGGTTCGACTTGCCCGCGGATTGGCTTCAATTACGAATACTTTACCATTTTTTATGGCAAACTGAATATTGATTAATCCTTTAATATTCAGCGAGCGAGCAATTTTTTCGGAATAGCGTTCCATGGTTTCCACAATCAATGGAGTGAGGTTGAAAGCAGGTAATACCGCATTGCTATCGCCGCTATGAATTCCGGCGGGCTCAATATGTTCCATTACGCCCATGATGTGAAAATTTTCACCATCGAATATTGCATCTATTTCGGCTTCCTGACAACGATCGAGAAAATGGTCTACAAGAATTTTATTGCCTGGTAAGTGTTTTAACAGGCTGATTACTGATTTTTCTACATCTTCATCATTAATCACAATCCGCATCCGTTGCCCTCCTAAAACATAACTGGGCCGAACCAGCACTGGATAGCCTACTTTATTGGCTACTTCTATGGCCTCCTCGGCAGAATGGGCCGTTCCATATTCAGGATAGGGAATATCCAATTCTTTCAGTAGGTCGCTAAACCGGCCGCGATCTTCCGCAATATCCATACTATCGAAGGAAGTGCCCACAATGGGTATTCCTTTTTCGTGCAGTCTTTTTGCCATTTTCAAGGCCGTTTGTCCGCCCAGCTGTACGATGATTCCATCGGGCTTTTCCAATTCTATAATATCCCATAAATGTTCCCAAAATACAGGTTCGAAGTAGAGCTTATCAGCCATGTCGAAATCAGTAGAAACCGTTTCCGGATTACAATTGATCATGATTGCCTCATAGCCACATTCTTTAATGGCCAATAAGCCATGTACACAGCAGTAGTCAAATTCTATTCCCTGACCAATTCGGTTAGGGCCACTGCCTAATACAATTATCTTTTTTTTGCCGGAGCGGAGGGATTCGTTGGAAGAAAGGGTAGGGTTCATGCGATAGTGAAATTGGGCAAAATTAGGGGTATGCAGTTAAATACATCATTTTTTATTTCCCCCGGTTTTCCACGTATTCTAGGTTCCTTTAGCATATCTATATTTTAAAAGGTAAGTAATACGCCATCTGGCCTAAGTGTAGACCTTGGTATTAGGTTATAATCTGCGCCTAAAGATGTTATAGCTGTAATTTTTGGTGAAAAATAGCATTTGCCATCCCTTTCTATTAATAGGCTCCCGATTTTCCCCAAATTGAAATTTCCTTTTGCAAATCCCGGCTATAAGCTTTTTGTATAGAATTGGGGCATAAACTAAAATTCTATCAAAAAATGTATCATTAGAATTGGTTATTTAACCTGCCTTTTTGCAAGCCGAAGTGCACGATTTTTTTTACCTTGCTGCGAAAATCAGGGGTACTAAAAATTTCATTCCCCCATTAGAAGTCTATATGCTGAATTGGAAAAGAATAATTCTATACTTTATTTCTGCCCTAGTTGGGTTGATTATATTAACGGCTATTTTTATATCTCCCATTGCGAAATATGTGATTGAAAAGTACAGCGAACAGTATACTGGCCGGTTAATAAATATGAATTATTTGCGAATTAATTTATTCAATGGGGATATTAATGTAAAGGGATTGCGGATTTATGAAAAGGGTAGGAAGGGAGTTTTTATTAGTGTGGGTGAAATCAATTCCCGGGTTTCCCTTTTACGGATGTTCTATAGCAACTACCTGATAAAAAAATTAACCATCGACCGACCGGTTATCCGCATTGCGCAAAAGGGAAATCAATTTAATTATGATGATTTATTAGAGCGGTTTTTACAAGATGAAACTCCCCCAAAGCCTGGCGATAAACCTGCTGCCTATTGGGTTCGTCAGCTTTCTGTAAATGATGCAACCCTTGTATATACCAACAATAAGCCCGCAGTATCAGTAAAAATAATTAACACTTTTGCACAAATAAAAGATATTGCCTGGGATAATCCTGCCTATCATGTTGAACTTTCTTCACGACTGCAAACGGGTGGTGATGCTAAGTTTACCCTCGATTTTAATAGTACATCCATGAATTATTTTCTGGAAGGCGATGTGCAACAGTTCAATATCAACTGGATGTATCCCTACCTGAAAGATTATATGAAGGTGAATGAGTTAAGAGGCATTGTTGGCGGTAAGTTCAAATGGTCGGGCAATGGAAACCGGCCACTGGATGTTGCTTTATCTGGCACTTTGGCAGCAGAAAAATTTGCCATCGTAGATGAATCTGGAGAATTGCTAACGGCAGCAGAGCAAATGGCAGTAAAAATTGATACGATTAATACGGCACGCAACCGTTATGATTTTGCTTATATCAATATGAGTCGCCCCTTTATTCGGCTTACCATGTACGACAAAGGGTTTAACTATGAGCGCATTTTTACAACGCCTTCCTCAGTAAGTGGTGATACTTCTTCCCTGGTTTACTCCAACATTTTTTTAATGATGGCCGGATATATTCAAGATCTGGTGCAGCAGTATGATATGAATGATTACAAGGTAAACCGGTTGAGTATATCGGGCGGACAATGTGTGTTTACCGATTATACCCGCGGCGATCGTTTTCGGTATGTGCTGGATTCAGTTTTGTTAACCAGCGAGCGTATTAATAGTCAGAGTGATTTTTTAAATTTTGCAGTAAGTTCTCGCTTGAATACTTCCGGAAAGATGAAGGGCACTTTAAAAGTAAACCCCCAAAATTACAGAGACATTGTGATTGATGCCGGCATCAGTGATTTGCTGATTACTGATTTCAATCCTTACTTCAAATATTATGTGGCTACTCCTTTTCAGAATGGAAAAATTAAATATGTGAATGTTACTTCGGTACTCAATAATCAGTTAGATAGTAAAAACATCTTAGATATTGAGCGGGTAAAAACAGGTAAAAAGGTGAAAAATGCAACTGCAATGAATTTGCCGGTTCCGCTGGCTGTTTCCTTGCTGAAAGACGTGAAAGGAAATATTCACTTGGATATTCCCGTGAAAGGCAGCCTAGATGACCCCAAATTTCGCGTGGGAAAAGTGGTTTGGCAGGTAGTAAAAAATTTAATTGTAAAAGTAGCCACTGCCCCTTTTCGCTTAATTGCCAATTTATTTGGCGGTAAGGAGGAAGATTTTAAAGAAGTGTATTTTGAATATGTTCAGCTAGGCATCGACCCCAAACAGCGGAAAGTGCTCGACAATCTTTGTAAGGTGTTACTGCAGAAGCCCGAAATGAAGATGGAATTGATTCAGGAAACTAATCTGGAAGACGAAGCATCTGTACTTGCTGTAAATGAAACCAAGAAAAAATATCTTCAACTGCCTGCAGGGGGTGTGATGACTGCCGAAATAAAAGCTCGTTTAGACAGTTTACCTGAAACCGATTCTTTGTTTGTTAAGTTTGTTAATCAGCGGGTAACCGGACAAACCGACTTACATTCAACGGAAGAAAAATGTGTGCGTATCATGGGTAAGGAAAGCCTGAGTAAGTGGGTTACGGAAGTGATGGAAAGAAGAAATCAGGCGGTAGCTAATTATTTACGCACCGAAAAGCAGTTGCCCGATAATCGCTTTCTGATTAATAATGCAAAACCCGATATGCAACTGCAGCGGAGTGCCCCGCCTAAGTATATTATCAATTTATCGGCTGGGGAATAACTTATTGTAATGGTGCTGCCGGATTTGTATCATCATATTGCTTTTGCAGTGCTATTAGTTCTGTTTGTAAACTTTTCTGTATCGATTCGAATGCTGGAATATTATAAAGATTCTTTTGTTCTTCGGGGTCGTTCAATAAATCGTATAGCTGCCATTCGTTCACTGTGTAAAAATAAATCAGTTTATACCGCACTGTTCTTACACCAATATGTTGCAAAACGGTGTGCGCTCCCTTGAACTCATAAAAATGGTAATATACACTTTTTCGGGGTAGTTGATATTGGGGGTTGGTAAGCAGTGGTAACAGGCTGATGCCGTGCATATCTTTCGGCGCCGGTATTCCGGCTACTTCAAGCAGGGTGGGGGCATGGTCTATATTTTGCGTAAGTTGATTGCAAATGGTTCTGGGGCTAATTTTACCAGGCCAGCGAATTAGCAGGGGCGTTTTCATGGATACATCATACATCCATCTTTTATCGAACCAACCATTTTGGCCCAAATAAAAACCCTGATCAGAAGTGTACATAACCAGCGTATTGGCAGCAAGTCCGGTTGAATCGAGGAAATTCAATACTTTCCCCACATTTTCGTCTATGGAAGCAACGCAAGCCAGATAGTCTTGCATGTACCATTGGTATTTTAATTTGAGCAGCGCTTTTCCGGTAGGTCTTTCTTTGCGGATGATTTCTCCTCTTTCGGCATAGATTTTTTTAATCTGCTCCCGTTCATTGGCGGGAATGGTTTTCATGATACCGTTGTAATATTTTTCCTCAGCTGCCGAAGGTTTTAGTTCGGGGATATCTTGCAAATAGGCAGGGTCTATTTTTAAATCACTCGCTAGTTCTAGGTGTTCCAGAATCCGCATGGTTTGTAAACGCCAGCCAGATCCCCGGTTGCTGGTATCGGCATATAGGGTAGGGGGTTCAGGAAATTGCCGGGTATGGAACCGTTGAATATTGGCGAGCGTAGGTAAAAAGTAACGATGCGGTGCTTTATGATTCAACATCAGAAAGAAGGGTTTGTTGGGGTTTCTGTCTTCCCGCATCCATCGAATGGCGTCCTCCGATATCAGATTAGTTGCATAGCCATGTTGGGTAACCGTATCTCCGTTTTGGGTAATCATTTTCGGCTCGTAATAGATGCCTTGCCCCGGCAACACATGCCAGTAGTCGAATCCGGTGGGTTTACTTACCAGATGCCACTTTCCCACCAAAGCGGTTTGGTATCCTCTTTCTTGTAATAGCTTCGGTAAGGTTCTTTGCGCGCCATTGAACACCGAATTGTTATCGGTGAATCCATTTTTGTTAGAATGCAATCCGGTTAAAAAAGTGGCTCTGGAAGGGCCACATAACGAATTGCCCACCATCGCCCGGGTAAATTGAATTCCCTCTTGGGCAATTCTGTCTATCTGGGGCGTTTGTATCAGAGAACGGTTGTAGGCACTAATGGCATTCGCATCATGGTCGTCGCTCATGATTACAATAATATTGGGTGTGGTTTGCTGAGCTACAACAGCTATTGCACACCAGAGTAAACCCGAGAAAATACCCAACGTTTTTTTCATGCGCATAAATTATAAGGGGCTAAGCCGTTTCAATTTAGTAAGATAATACAATCTGGTGACTAACTATTTGCCATAAATTAATAATTTGCGATGAATTAAAATCTCTTGTATGCGAATATTATTTTTTATTACGATGTGTGCTTTTTTAACTGCCTGTTCGGGAGTAAAGGTTTTACCTACGGAGTCGGCGGATGGGGTAGAGTGGGCGAAGTACAAAACCTTTGACTTTTATCAGGTAGATGCTTCTGGCGACACGGTAAGTGCTCAGTTTGCTTCCGGCATTGATGTGTTAAAGCAGGCCATTGCCCAGGAAATGAAGCAGCGGGGTTATGTGCAACAAGCTGCCCAGCCCGATTTACTGATTAATATTGGCTTGGTAGTAAAAGAGCAGGTACAGACCCGCCAAACCGACTGGCGTACTGATGGGGCTCCTCGTTATATGGGGCAGCGCAACTATTCCTGGAAGAGTGAAGAGATTGAGGTAGGTCGTTATCGGGAAGGAACGGTAACGGTGCACGTGGTGGATGCTGCGCGTAAACAGATGCTGTGGAAGGGAGGGGCAAAGGGAGTTATTCCGGATAAGCAAAAGCAATTACCTACTATAGCTGCGGAAGCCATGAAGGAATTATTTAGTAAGTATCCGGGTAAGGTTTTGTAATTACCGGATCAGGAATAATTCTTCCCATCTGGTGGTATAGCGGGGACTTCGCAATTCCTGCCGCATTTTCCAATTGCGGTTGGTGCCAGAGGTTGCGAACTTCAGCAGATCATCGCGCATGGCGAAGTTTACGTTGTCTATCATTTTCATCAGCTGGGTTGTTTTGGGATGGGGTGTATCGAATAAAGACCCCTGAACACTATCACGGGGCACAATGCCGGACAATAATACGCCGGCTTTTTTATAGATGAGTCCTTCTTCAAACAATTGGTTTACGAGTTGTATAGCAGGTTTAATCAGTTCATTTGTGGCATCGGTGGCCATGGATAGTTGGAGGTAGCTTCCGATGGCAGGTCCGTGTCGGAAACGGCCGGTGGCGGCTGGTGGCGATTTTGGCACCAGAAAAACGCTGATGCAGTTGGCCGCACCCTTTTGGCGGCGGAGTTTTTCGGCTGCCCTAGAGGTATAGGTGGCAACGGCTTCGCGGATGGCAGTAATGTCGGTTACATCGCTGCCAAACATGCGGGTAGTGGCAATCATTTTTTTAGTAACCAGTTCTTCCATCATTCCTATACAGGGCATCCCCTGCAATTCGTGCAGCAGCCGAACCCCGGTTACGCCACCCAGCAACTGGCGGGCCCATTCGGTAGTTTGCTTGCGAAGATCGAAGGCAGTATGAATTTGAAGGGATATCAGTTTTTCTGCATAGCGCCGTCCGATGCCCCAGATATCGCCTACCGGCGTTTGTTGCAGCGCTGCATTTATCTTTTCATCGGTATCCAGTAACAAAATACCTCCGGTAGCCACTTTGTTCTTTTTGCTTAGTCGGTTGGCTACTTTACTCAGCACTTTAGTAGGTGCCGCCCCAATAGATACCCGAATACCCGTCCACTGCTCAATTCTGTTTTTTATGGCTACGCAAAAATCGTACACCTTATCCGCCGGCAGGTGATTCAAATCGAGAAATGCTTCATCTACCGAATATACTTCCACACATTCTGGCGGCAGCATCGATCGCATACATTCCATTACCCGCCAGCTTAGGTCGCCATACAGGTTGTAGTTAGACGAGAAGGTGGCTACCTGATGCCGTTCAATCAGTTCTTTTGCTTTAAAATACGGATCGCCCATTACAATCCCCAGTTGCTTGGCTTCATCAGTGCGAGAGATAATGCATCCATCGTTATTACTCAATACTACTACGGGCCGCTTGTCTAGCCCAGGCCGGAACAATCGTTCGCACGAACAGTAAAAGCTGTTACAATCTACAATGGCACGCATATTATACGGTATGAATTGTGTATACTACCACGCCCCAGGCCATATAGTCGGTTCCCGGAGCGATCGATATAGCCGGAATGTTTTTGTTATCGGCAGCCAACGTACGGCCTTGCCGGTGCACGAGTAATCTTCTCACCAGCATTTCTCCATTTACTACGGCTACTATTACTTTTCCGTGAACGGCCGGCAAACTTCTGTCTACAATCAGCACATCCCCCGGATAAATACCACTGTCTCGCAAAGCTTCGCTGTTCATCCGGAAGAAAAAGGTAGCGGGCTTGTTATGAATGAGTTGTTCATTTAAATCGATGCCCCGTTCCATATAGTCGTCGGCCGCGGCACCAAACCCGGTAGCATTGGCGGTAGGTACGGCTAACTGATCAAAATCTTTCGAGCCTTTGTAGGCGGCTCCATACCATTGTTCCGTATCCATAATTTTATTTTTGAAATGCTAAATTAATTAGTATTTTTATGCTAAAATAATTATTAATTCATTTTTTATGGTGGCAGCGAAAGAAATGGGCGGGGCAGCAACGATTCAGCCGATACATGGCTGGTGGCATTATTGGCTGGTGGTTAATCTACCCGCTGGCATACGGCATAAACTCTTATTACCCCGCCAGGCAGGCTGTATGGCCGCTTTTTTGGCCAGAGAGGGCATGGAAAATACCCTAATCCGATGGATGCAGCGAATATTCAGTCAGCAACAACAGTTTACACTAACCTTAGATCTGGTAAAACCCCAGCCTAATGAACCTGCCCGCTGGCAGATAAGGGAGCAAAATCATTTTCAGGCACTTCGGCAACAATTGCATGCACTGAATCCTTATTTGCAGGGCAGTGATTGTCCGGCCATGCAGTTCGGCACTTTTATTCAATGGAAAGTACCCGACGAATGGTACCATCAACAGCAAGCCACAGAAACAATCCCTGTTCAATTTTCTTTGGAAGGAATAACCCTATTTCGTAAGCCCTATCATACCGGAGAAGGGAAAGAAGTGCAGGTATTTGGATTAAAGCCGTAAATCAGCAATTAAATTAGTAGCCCTTATTTAATGGTCAGGTTCAGCGTAACGATATCAGATTGCATGTTATTACTCCGCGAATAATGCCCATATCTAAGTTCCAAAGCACCCAAATGCTGCCATCCCAGTATTCCATTGGGGGGCGCGATTCGCAGTCCGGCACCATAAAAATGACTGGTAAAAGTAGACAAGTCGTAGTTGCTGGTATAATACATGTTGGCAGCGGTATGCTGCTGATAGGGAGCAAAATAACGGGTGGCCTGTTGCGAATAAAATCGATAAAAAGGACTTACCGAAAAGAAGGCAGTGGGTTTAATAACCGGCTCTAAGCTGATGGTATGTGCAGTCATCCCCCAGTCATCCTGATAGTAACGATAGTATCCCCGAAGTATAACATGATCACCCGCAAAATAGCTGGCCCGAATAGAAATAGGTAATTTTAAACGGCTATCGGGTAGTTGCTCCAGGTGAACACTATTGTCTGAAAAGTAAACCCTATGGAATGGTAAACTCAGATATCCCTGTTGAAGAATCACATCCGCGAGAATGGATATCTGAAGTTGTGCATTGATAATTTGGCTATAACTGAATGAACTTCCAAATGTATTTCTGGCAGCCATCGGATACTCTTCTCCTCTGGGAATAAATGCTCCGGTTCTTAATTCTACCGGATAAATTAGTTTCAGGTTGTCGAGATAGGTAAATAGTTTTATACCAAACTCGCCCATCCGGTTCTTGGTTTTTTTAGCAACATTTACCTGACTACCAAAAGAATAATAGTCGAATTCGCGAGAAGTTGAAGCACCCGCACCCCAGGTAAGCCCCTTTTTTTCATTTTCCATGCTCCAGTTGAGGGAGGGATATACCCGAGTATCGTTATAAGAAGCAGAGGAATTGGCTTTCATATCAATTCTATCGGAAGAGGCAGATGTATAATTATCAATTCCTAATTCAGCATCAAAACTGTGTTTGCGCCACTTTTTATCAACGCGGGTGAGTTTGATGGAAAAACTATTTGAAAAATCGGTCAGTTTCTCCGTACCGATTCCGCCGGTAATGGCAGAATTATTTCCATCCTGCCTATAATAACTTGATACAATATTTGCTTCTGCGAAAGTCAATTTCCGTTGGCGATAAGCGGAGTCGGAACTTGGTTTTGTTTGCGAAAAAACTGCCAACACGCCGATATATAGTGCCAGTATGCTTAAGGTTATTTTTTTCATCGTTACCTATTCTTTTACGGTAGAAGATTACATTAGTTACATCCGCAACCTCCACCGCTTTTTCCAGCGTTGGCTCCGGAAGCTCCTTCCCGGTATGACATGAAACTCAGTTCAGTTTTCTCTATTTTTCGGTTGCTGAGTACCATTTCACTATCGTTCAGCTTATTCTTTTGATATTCTTTAACAGTAGTGCAACTGGATAGGCAAATAAAAATTAATCCGGCTGTTATCAGTAAGCGTGCCGGGGAAGATAGGCTTGTAAAAAAATTAGTTTGCAGAAAACTATTATGCATGAGTGTTATTTTTTTTGATTCTTGGATAAGGTTGCGGTTATTTCCTGAATAAATTCAGGGGGTGAGGTTTTCGGATATCCCTCCCAGCTTCTTAATACGGTTCCGTTTTCATCAAGTAAAACTGTAAATGGAAAAATTCCTTTCGGATTATAGGAATCTGCCAGTCGGTTATTTTGCTCCTGAATATTTTTGGGTAACTGATGTTTTTTTTCGCGTGGAAAATCGGCATTAACCAAAATAAGTTTTTGGTTGGCCCACTGGGAAAAATCATCTGCATTAAAAATTTCTTTGTGCATTTTTATGCAGGGCGCACACCAGTCTGATCCGGAGAAATTTAGCAAGATAGCTTTATGTTGTTCCCGGGCATTTTTTTGCGCGCGAACCATATCGGGTTCCCATTGAATGGGCATCAGCCAACTGAGTAAGGGTATAACTAGGCAAATGAATCTCATGTTGGGTAAAGTTACTAAATAGAGCCGTTGTAATACTTATTGGCTTCCAAGTTATGTGTCAATAAACTGTTAAGGGATGGCTAAAAAAATTGTATATCCTCGGGGGCAATCTTTATATTTAAAAAAATTACTTCCATGGCCAATTTTCGCCGAACCCTGCAATTGCCTTCCACCATTGCATTGGTAATAGGGGGCATTATAGGGTCGGGCATATTTATGAAGCCTGCCAGTATGATGTCGCAACTGGGTTCGCCGGCATGGTTATTATTGGTATGGGTTTTGGCGGGCCTTATTACGCTTTGTGGCGCATTGTCGAATGCAGAACTAGCTACCTTGTATCCTGAAACCGGAGGACAGTACGTTTTTTTTGATAAAATTTTCGGAAAGCGATTTGCTTTTTTATATGGATGGGCAGCACTGGCAGTTTTTAATACGGGTGGAAATGCTTCAGTTGCCTATGTATGTTCTAATTATGCCGCGTATTTTATACAGCTACCGAATTTTGCTGCTACCACTGAGCAGGCAGCCAGCATCCATATTCCCCTGATTGGAGATATCTATCCGCTGGAAAATTTTGGGGTAAAAAGCGTTACTATTTTGATAATTATTCTTTTCACCTGGATCAATTATTATAGTCTACAATTGGGCGCTACTTTGCAAAGATGGCTTACCTGGATAAAACTGGTAGCCATTGCTGTTTTACTGCTGGGAGTAATGAAATCATCTGTTGGTAATCTTTCGCATTTTTCTCAAGCCCTTCCTTCAAAGCCGGCAGGTTGGGCCATGGTTGCGGCCTGGATGGCTGCATTGTCGGGGGCATTTTGGGGGTATGAAGGTTGGAATAATATCACTTTTGTTTCCGGAGAAATCAAAGAGCCGCAGCGCAATATTCCTTTGAGTTTGTTTTTTGGATTATTGATTTGTACGTTGGTATATGTATCGCTGAGTGCAGCTTTTGTTTATATTTTATCTCCCTCTGCCATGGCCGGCTCTTCCTGGGTAGCGTCTGATGCGGCCCGATTGATAGGAGGAGTGATGGGTGCCACCATCATTACAGGAATGGTGGTAGTTAGCACCTTAGGGGCAGCGAATGGAAATATTCTATCCACTGCCCGGGTAACCTATGCTTTAGGTGCCTCCAATCGTTTGTTTTCTTGGGCCGGTGAAATTCATCCCCGTTTTAATACACCGGGAAATGCACTTTGGTTAAATGCAATTTGGACGATAATCCTGATCATTAGTGGGTCATTCGACATGCTTACCGATATGCTGGTTTTTGTAAGCTGGTTTTTCTATGGGATGAGTGCCCTGGGCGTAATCCTTTTACGCATCCGAATGCCTGATGCTGCCCGACCGTATAAAGTGCCCGGTTACCCCTATATTCCGCTGATATTTATTTTGTTTACGGTATGTTTTTTACTGGCCACTCTGGTTACCGATATACAGCAATATCTAACCGGAAAAACCCATCTGGTTAATTCTTTGCTGGGAGTGGCTATCACCCTACTTGGACTGCCGCTTTATTATTGGTCAAAATCAAGAAATTGATGCTTCGATTCGTTGCTAAGCTTTATTTTCGTGCAAACGGATAGAGGAATGGAAGCAGTTATGCTCGAAATACGCACACAATTTGAGGCCCTGAAAGGTGAGCCGGCAGAACGAATTGAAAAAATTCAGCAAAGCGGCAGCGACCGGATATATTTTCGTATTTACCATAAGGGGGGCACTACCATTGCCACTTATAATCAACATCAGAAAGAAACCCAAACCTTTATTTATTTTAGTAAACATTTTAAGCAGGCCGGGTTGTCTGTTCCAGAAATATACTGGCAAAACAGTGCCAACACCCTATATTTTCAGGAAGATTTTGGTCCCGATTCGCTGCTGAGTTGTTTGGAAAAGGAGGGGCATACCGATTACATTTACCGGCTTTTTCAAAAAAGTTTGCAGCAGTTGGCCCGCCTGCAGGTTTTGGGAGATCGGGGCTTAGATTACAATCAGTGTATCACTGCCAAAATCTTTGGCAAGCAGGCCATCATGAGCGACCTATTGTATTTTAAATATTACTTTTTAGATACCCTACACATACCCTATGATAAGCAGGCCCTGTTGGATGATTTTGATGCGCTGAGTAATTATTTAACGCATACCCAGTATAAGTTTTTCATGTTCCGTGATTTTCAAAGTCGGAATATACAGGTGAAAAACGACGAGGTTTTTTTTATTGATTATCAGGGGGGAATGAAAGGGGCACCTCAATATGATGTGGCTTCCTTGCTTTGGCAGGCAAAAGCCGAATTGAGTGAACAATGGAAGGATAGTCTGCTAGAATATTATCAGGATTGTCTCGATCCCCTGCTCGATCAACCAGTTGAAAGAAATACTTTCGTTAGTCAATACAACGGGTATGTGCTCATCCGGTTGTTGCAGGTATTGGGGGCTTATGGGTTCCGGGGACTATTCGAAAGAAAGGCCCATTTTTTATCGAGTATTCCGCTGGCCATGCGTAACCTGCAGTTTTTTATTCTGCATAAGCGAGTGGGTATTATTACCCCCGAGTTTGATCGGTTGCTTCAAATTATCACCACCGCGGAAGCAATTGCCCGGTTCGAGCCAACGAAAGCCCACGAAAAAACACCCTTGCAGGTAGAAATCAATAGCTTCAGTTACAAGCGCGGAATTCCCGAGGACGCTTCGGATAATGGGGGAGGATTTGTTTTTGATATGCGCGGAATACTAAATCCCGGACGCCTAGAGGCCTATAAATACTTAACCGGTAAGGATAAGCCCGTGATGGACTTTCTAGAACAGGGTACCCGGATGAATGAGATGTTGAATAGTGTTTGGGATATTATTGATATAAATGTTGAAACCTACCTGAAAAGAGACTTCGCGCACTTGCAAATCAACTTTGGATGTACCGGTGGCCAGCATAGAAGTGTATATGCTGCAGAACAAACGGCTCGGCACCTCAGAAATAAGTACAATGTAAGGGTAAAAGTAAATCACCGCAACGAAACGAACTGGCAAAAAGGCGATTTGTAAAAAAATCGTATATTGGGTGTTGTTTGCATACAATTAATTCGTCAAGTATGAAAGCCATGTTATTTGCTGCCGGATTGGGTACCAGGTTAAAGCCTTGGACCAATGAGCACCCTAAAGCACTGGCCATAGTTAATGGCAAATCTTTGCTGCAACGCAATATTGAGTATCTACAGGCTGCCGGAATTCGGGAAGTGGTAGTGAATGTGCACCATTTTGCCGATCAAATAATTCAGGCAGTATCCGAAAATCAGGGTTGGGGTTCTACCGTTCACATTTCCGACGAAACGGATGAACTACTCGATACCGGTGGGGGCTTGTTAAAAGCTGCACCTTTTTTTGCAGGAGAGGAATATTTTGTAGCCTTAAATGTTGATATCCTAACCGATCTGAAACTGTCGAAAATGATTCAGCACCACTTGGATATGAATGCCTTGGCTACCCTAGCTGTTACCGACCGGATGAGTAACCGACATTTTCTTTTCGATGAGGAGCAGTCGCTGGTAGGGTGGCGTCAATTAGAACCCTTTAGTGAAAAGATTGTAAAAAGCTCGCAATTTCAGATTCCCAAAGCATTTAGTGGAATACATGTTATCAACTCGAACCTATTGGCAAAGATTCCTCAAAAGGGTAAGTTTTCTATGGTAGATGTGTATTTGTCACTCGCTAATCTGAATTATATTGTCGGGTTCGACCATACGGGTACCCGGTTTTTAGATGTAGGCAAGCCCGGAAGCTTACAAATGGCCAATGATTTCTTCCATTAAGTAATTGGCGCATCCAAGCGGCCTGTAATCACAGTTTATGAACCCAACCCTTTGGCAGGCCCGTATTAGAGACGTGCAATTTGGTAGTGAGGTTATCTGTGTAGAACCCTGCAATCTCTACAGCTGCAGTATCGGCGATAATAGTTTTATAGGGCCGTTCGTAGAAATTCAGCAGGGTGCTATCATTGGTAAAAGATGCCGCGTACAATCACACAGCTTTATTTGTGAAAAAGTAACCATCGGTGATGATTGTTTTATTGGCCATGGTGTAATGTTTGTAAACGATTTATTTAAAAGGGGTGGCCCCTCCGGTAATGCGGAAGATTGGAAACCAACCCACATAGGCAATAACGTAAATATTGGAAGCAATGCAACCATTTTACCGGTATCTATAACAGACCGAGTAGTAATTGGAGCAGGTTCAGTTGTTACCCGAGATATCACAGAACCCGGCATATATGCCGGTAATCCTGCCCGAAAAATTAGAACGCTTCCTTAATTATCTTTGCTTTGCTATACTTATACGCGGATGTATATTTTCTTTTTATCCAACACATACACAATCAACCAATAAAAGGCAATCATACAAAGTGCATATAGTAAGGAGCCCGTGCGTAAATCTGCAGAAATAGGTTTAAAAATATGTTCATACAGCCAGGGGAAAAATGAAGTATATACCGGTTTGCCATCGGGTTGTAGATGGTCTGTCCAACGGAACAATGCCATCACCCGGGGTAAAAATCCACTCAACACAAAAATGAAAAGCGGGTTTTTGCCGAATACAGTAAAAAATTTACTCCACGCAGGTTGGTAGTTTTTCCAGTCTAAGAGATACATAAAAATACCTAGGATAATCATCGCTAACCCGCTGGTATATAACACATAACTGCTGGTCCATATTTTTTTGTTCACCGGAAAAACCATATCCCAACCGTAGCCAGTTCCCATCAGAACAAATCCAATTACCAGTATATGCGCCAGCATTTCATAGGTAGAACCCTTTTCACGGATATAGTTGCCGGTAAGGTATCCGAAAATAACCTGCGCAATGGCAGGTATCGTGCTGGCCAAACCCTCGGGATCAAAAATCATCCCATTCGATTTATACATGTGAGATGAACCTAATATTCGAAGGTCCCATTCTGTGCCAAACCAGCCAGTGATGCTAAAAGGGTCGGCCGGATTGCCTAGTGACAAACACAATCCCCAATACACCAATAGCAGCGTTCCGGCTACTACAAAGGATCCCCGGGGTTTGGCAAAATACACAAACAGGGCAGCAAACAGGTAGGCCACGGCAATTCTTTGTAAAACCCCCATGATTCTTACATTCTGCCATAATTTGGTTACCAGATTATCGTGATCCCATTTTACAAAAGGACTCCAGTTTAAAAAAATACCAATTCCAAAAATCAGCAAGGCTCTTTTACCAACTTTAGAAAGAAAGAACCCGGTAGTTTTAGATTCCATCCCGGGCATTACAAAAGCTAGGGCATTGCCTACGGCAAACAAGAAAAAGGGAAATACCAGGTCGGTGGGCGTACAGCCATGCCAATCGGCATGTGTTAAGGGCCCATAGATATGCGACCAGGTTCCGGGATTATTCACTAAAATCATCAGGGCAACGGTTGCCCCCCTGAAAACATCCAGGGAATAAAAACGTTGGTTCATAAGCATCAATTCAAAAAGGAAGTTACAGCTAATTGCTAAAATACATCCTGTTGGGGGGTAAGGAGTGGGAAACTCCTATTTTTATTGTTTCTTTGCGCAGTAAAATCAACTTATGAGCAAGCATGTTTTGATTACCGGTGGAGCAGGTTTTATCGGTTCCCATGTGGTAAGGCTATTTGTAAACAAATATCCCGGGTATACAATCGTTAATCTAGACTGCTTAACCTATGCCGGAAATCTGGCGAATTTGGAAGATTTGGCGGGTGCACCCAATTACTTTTTTGAGAAAGTGAATATTTTAGATGCGGCAGCCCTCAATGAAGTGTTTATCCGCCATGGTATAACCGATGTATTACATTTAGCAGCGGAGTCGCATGTAGACCGTTCCATCGTTTCTCCGCTGGATTTTGTATATACCAATGTAATCGGAACGGTTAATTTATTGAATGTTGCCAAAGAAAATTGGAAAAGCAATATGGATGCCCATCGGTTCTATCATATTTCTACTGATGAAGTGTATGGAACGCTGGGTGAAGAAGGGCTATTTACCGAAACCACGCCTTATTCCCCCAATTCACCCTATTCTGCTAGCAAGGCTTCCTCCGATCATTTTGTGCGGGCCTATCATGAAACCTATCATTTGCCTACGGTAGTTTCGAATTGCTCAAATAATTATGGGCCCTATCATTTTCCGGAGAAATTAATTCCCTTGTTTATAAATAATATCATCCACAAAAAACCATTACCGGTTTATGGGGATGGATTATATACGCGGGATTGGTTGTTTGTGAAAGACCATGCCCGGGCAATTGATTTGGTATTTCATCAAGGGAAAATTGGCGAGACCTATAATGTGGGCGGATTTAATGAATGGAAAAATATTGATCTGGTTAAGTTGTTGTGCTCGTTAATGGATGAGAAGCTGAACAGACCCGCTGGAGAGTCGGCCCAATTAATTACCTATGTAAAAGATAGGCCCGGTCATGATTTGCGCTATGCAATAGATGCCAATAAAATTAATCGCGAACTGGGCTGGTATCCTTCCGTAACATTTGAGGAGGGTTTGAGCGAAACCATCGATTGGTACCTGAGTAATGGGGAATGGCTTCAGCAGGTAACCTCTGGCGACTATCAAAATTATTATCAAAAAATGTATAATCCAGCTTAATATATGCAGGCAGAATTATCTCCTTTAGTTGATTGTTATATAATTCACGATAACCTGATTGGGGATGACCGGGGCTATTTTTTTGAAAGCTTTAACCGGCATACTTTTCGGGAACAAACGGGATGGGATGTTGATTTTGTGCAAGACAATCAGTCTAGCTCACAAAAAGGCGTTATTCGGGGGTTACATTTTCAGCGGGGCGAATATGCACAAGCCAAATTGGTAAGGGTGCTGCAGGGTAGCGTTTTAGATGTAGCGGTAGATATTCGCAAGGGTTCACCCACCTATGGAAAATCATTTAGCATCGAATTGTCAGAAAACAATCAGACCCAATTATTTATTCCCCGAGGATTTGCACATGGATTTGAAGTGTTATCTGAGCAGGCCGTATTTTTTTATAAGTGCGATAATTTTTACAACAAGGCTGCGGATGCCGGCATTCTTTATTCAGACCCAGCACTTAACATCGCCTGGCAATCACCCGAATCAGCAAGAATCTTGTCACCCAAAGATATTACGCAACCTATGTTAAGTGATATTGCCTACGATTTAGATTTTATTTATACGCCTCACTAATAAGTATTTATAGTAACCCCAAAATAAACAGCATGAAAGGTATTATTCTGGCAGGAGGTTCTGGTACAAGATTGTACCCTATCACAAAGGGTATCAGTAAACAGCTTATGCCTATTTACGATAAGCCGATGATTTATTATCCTTTGTCTGTGCTAATGTTGGCGGGTATTCGGGAAATACTCATCATCACCACACCCGAAGATAGTAGTCAGTTTCAGCGCTTGCTGGGAGATGGCAACGAATTGGGTTGTTCCTTTTCTTATGCGGTGCAGGCAGTGCCAAATGGACTGGCCCAAGCATTTGTAATTGGCGCATCTTTTATTGGGAACGATAAGGTGGCGTTGATTTTGGGGGATAATATTTTTTATGGGGCCGGATTTAGTAAGTTGGTTCAATCGTTCAATAATTTAACAGGTGCTGCTGTGTTTGCTTATGAAGTAAATGATCCCGAAAGATATGGCGTGGTAGAGTTTGATAATGAGCAAAGTGCTATTTCTATTGAAGAAAAACCACTACTACCCAAATCTAATTTTGCCGTTCCTGGCTTGTATTTTTACGATAATTCGGTGGTGGAGATTGCTAAAAACATCCAACCCTCCTCAAGAGGAGAATACGAAATCACGGATGTAAACCGAGTATATCTCAAACAAGGGAATTTGCAGGTGGGTATTATGAACCGGGGAACAGCTTGGCTGGATACAGGCACATTTGACTCGCTCAGCGATGCCAGTGAATTTGTTCGGGTAATTGAAAAGCGGCAAAGTCAGAAAATCGGCTGTATAGAAGAGGTAGCCTTTCGGATGGGCTATATCCAGCGGGATCAATTAATGAAACTTGCGAGCATATATGCCAAGAGTGGATATGGCGCGTATCTGCAGAAAATAAAGTAACTGATTCATAGGCAGGCTGTTATATAAGGGTGTACAGATTTTTCATCCCAGCGCTAAACAATTTCACCTAAGGCGTGTTATAGTTTCCATGAATACCTTTACCATTAAGGATTTAGAAAATCTATCCGGTATAAAAGCCCACACCATCCGTATCTGGGAACAGCGGTATAGTTTGTTAACCCCCCAGCGTACCAAAACAAATATTCGCCATTACTCAAATGTAGAGTTGAAGGCTATTCTGAATATTGCGCTCCTGAATAAATATGGCTACAAAATCTCTCGGATCGATAAGATGTCTACCGATGAGATGAACCAAAAAATTGCCCTACTTTCTCAGGCAGAAGCAATTCAGGAGAAATTAATCAACGATCTAGTTGTTGCTATGAGCGACATGAATCCCGATCAGTTTGAACTTTTGCTCGACGATCATATCCGATCGAAAGGTGTTGAAAAAGCTATCGTAAAAACTATCTTCCCTTTTTTAGAAAAAGTGGGCATGCTATGGATAACCAATCATGTTAACCCTGCCCAAGAGCACCTGGCCACCAATATCATTCGCCAGAAATTGATAATTGGTATTGAAGGAGTTAAACGCATACCCGAAAACAAGAATCCGGTTTTACTATTCCTTCCGGAAGGCGAATACCACGAACTTGGGTTACTTTTTGTTTATTACTTATTAAAGTCTCGCGGATATAGAGTTTACTATTTGGGGGTAAATGTGCCCTTAAAAGATGTAGAATTTATAGTGAATGCCAAAAATATTCCGGTAATCTATACCCATCTCACTTCGGTGGCTAATAATTTTAACTTCGATAAATTTCTGCTGAATGCGCATAACCGTATGCCCGATAGAAACATTATGATTTCCGGATTACTGGCACAGCAATATACCAAAAAAGTGCCCTCAAGCATCCATATCAAGAAATCCCTCCTAGAAGTGATGGATTTTTTCCAAATCTCTCGTACAATCGATTAATTGCACCCTGTTTTGTTTAACAATTTAGTTGCACCCCAATTCCGGGGTATGTTACTATATGCCTATGTGAAGGAACGAAGGTTTTTGTTTATTTGTTTAATTTTGATAGGCAATGTTTTAAACAAAAATTATTTTGTTATGTTTAATATGTTGTAAATCAATAACAAAAAAACATATATTGTTTTTTTTGCTATGATTGGTATTTGTTTTTTGTTTAACTTTGTTTTGTAAAATTTAAACAAACGGGCTATGTCAACAATTGAATTCAACAGACTCTTGTTAAACAATGCAGAATTTTTAAAGCCATTCGCGCATACGTTAACACACGATCACGAAGCAGCCAAAGATTTGTATCAGGAAACCTTATTTCGCGCATTGGCGAATAAAGACAAGTACAACGTAGGTACCAACATCAAAGCCTGGTTGTATACCATCATGCGGAATATATTTATCAACAACTACCGCAGAAAAGCCAAGCAGCAAACGATTTTCGATTATACGCCCAATGATTTTCTTATCAATACCCAACAGGGAACGGTTAGCAATGAAGCAATTGCTACCATCAATCTGAAAGAGGTTCAGCAAGCCATACATGATTTGCCAGAAATTTTTCGAAATCCATTCTTATTATATTTCGATGGGTATAAATACCACGAAATTGCCGATATGTTACAAGAGCCCCTGGGAACTATCAAAAGCAGAATACATTTTGCCCGTAAATTGCTGAAAACACAAATCAATCGTCATTAAGAAACTTTTCAACTATCGCTTTTGCAAAAAAAAGTAATTATAATAGGTAGCGGCTTCGCAGGTTTGTCTGCTGCCAGTTTTATGGCAAAAGCAGGTTGGGAGGTAGTAGTGTTAGAAAAACATCCGATACCGGGCGGTAGAGCTAGAAAAATGGAAGCTGACGGCTTTACTTTCGATATGGGCCCCAGTTGGTATTGGATGCCCGATGTTTTTGAAAGATATTTCCGCCTATTCGGAAAAAAAGTAAGTGATTACTATCAACTCAAAAGATTAGACCCTTCCTATTCTGTATTCTGGCCCGATTGTCAATGGGATATTCCCGCAGGTACCGAGGCTTTGCAAGATTTCTTCGAATCCGTTGAACCCGGTGCCGGTAAAAAACTTGCTGCCTTTCTTACCGAAGCTGCCTATAAATACGAGGTAGGAATTAAAAAACTGGTAATGAAACCGGGCCAATCCCTTACTGAGTTTCTGGATGTTGATTTGATGAAGGGATTGTTTCGCTTAGATGTATTCAAATCGATGAAGGCGCATGTAGCTAAATACTTCAAAGATCCCCGTTTACGCGAGTTGATGGAATTTCCCGTTTTGTTTTTGGGTGCCCTTCCTTCTAAAACCCCGGCACTATATAGTTTAATGAACTATGCCGATATAGAGGGCGGTACTTGGTTTCCGCAGAAGGGTATGTACCAAATTGTAAAAGGAATGTACAACCTGGCCGTTGAGTTAGGCGTTACCTTCCATTTTAATGAAGAAGTTACTTCTATTGAAGTGAGCAACGGATTGGCAACCGCACTGCACACCAAAATAAGCCAGTCATCAGAAACTATCAATGGCCTGCACACAGCCGATGTAATTATTGGCGGAGCAGATTATCATCATATAGAAACCGCCTTGCTACCCGCTGCTAGCAGATCGTATTCCGATGCTTACTGGAACTCTAGGGTAATGGCACCCGGTTGTTTATTGTATTATGTGGGCCTTAATAAAAAATTAACCGGCGTTCAGCATCACTCACTTTTCTTCGACACCTCCTTTGCCAAGCATGGCGAAGAAATATACACCAGCTTTCAGTGGCCAACTGATCCGCTTTTTTACGTGAATGTAACTTCCACTACCGACCCCTCTACGGCTCCCGAAGGTTGTGAAAATTTGTTCATTCTTATCCCAGTGGCAGCCGGCCTAACCGACGACTCCGAAGAACTGCGCGACCGATATTTTCAAGAAGTAGTAACCCGATTAGAAAATCGGTGGGGACAAACTATTCTTGACGCAATCATTTATAAGAAATCCTTCTCCACCAGTGATTTTATCAGCGAATACCATGCTTTTAAAGGAAATGCCTATGGTTTAGCAAACACTTTACTGCAAACCGCTGTTTTAAAACCATCCCTCCGAAGTAAAAAAGTAAGCAACCTTTTTTATACCGGCCAACTTACCGTACCAGGGCCCGGAGTGCCTCCCAGCCTAATCAGCGGGGAAGTTGTGGCCAAGGAAATAACCAAACAATTTGTATAAATAAATAGCGAATAGTCACCCGGATTTTGGATAATCATTCGAAAGGTTTGTTCAATTCAAAAAAAAATTATTAAATTTCTATCTTAATTCCTTCGTATGGTACGCTTATTTCATCAACTCAGCCAGTCGTGCAGTAAACTGACTACGGAGTTGTATAGCACCAGTTTTTCGTCTGCCATCAAAATTTTGCACAAAGATTTGCGTACCCCCATTTTCAATATTTACGGATTTGTTCGCTTGGCAGATGAAATTGTAGACACTTTTCACGACCAGGATAAAGCCTATTTACTGGCCGATTTTAAAAAGCAAACCTATGATGCCATTAGTCGGGGTATCAGTCTGAACCCGATTTTACATAGTTTTCAGTTAACGGTTAACCAATATCAAATAGACCACGCCCTGATTGAGGCTTTTTTTCATAGCATGGAAATGGATTTAAACAGGGTGGCTTACGATCAAAATGGATACGAAGAGTATATTTACGGCAGTGCGGAAGTGGTTGGGTTAATGTGCTTGTTTGTTTTTTGTGATGGAAACCGCGAGCAATACGAATCTCTCAAAGCACCTGCCCGTAGTTTGGGTGCTGCTTTTCAGAAAGTGAATTTTCTGAGAGATCTCAAAGCAGATTATGAGGGTTTAGAAAGGGTTTATTTTCCGGGCTGTGATTTCAATAATTTTTCTCAGCGGGATAAAGAGGCTATTGAAAATGATATTCAGCGTGATTTTGATCATGCCTATCTTGGAATACGTGCACTGCCCGAAAAAGCCCGCTTTGGGGTATATGTAGCGTATAAATACTATTTGTCGTTATTTAAAAAGATTAAAAAAGTTCCCCCACAAAATATCCTCCAGTATCGCATACGCATTCCTGATTATGGAAAAATGCTGATATTGGCTAAGGCCGGCATCCGGAGTCAATTGAATTTACTCTAAACCAGCACCTACTGATGGAACAACTGATACTGGTAAATGAGCGGGATGAAGCCATCGGCACCATGGAAAAAATGGAGGCCCATCGTAGCGCTGTGTTACACCGGGCATTCAGCGTTTTTGTATTCAATAATCGGGGGCAATTACTCTTGCAACAACGGGCAGCTGAAAAATATCACTGTGGCGGTATGTGGACCAACACCTGCTGCAGTCATCCCCGTCCGGAAGAAGAAACGATAGCAGCTGCCACTCGCCGCTTGCAGGAGGAAATGGGCTTTACTGCCCCTTTGAAAAAAGTGTTTGATTTTATTTATCAAGCAACTTTTTCCAACGGATTAACTGAGTACGAATTTGATCATGTATTTGTAGGATACTACGATGGACCTGTTCAGCCGAACACTGCTGAAGTAGCAGCCTATAAGTATTTACAAGTAGATGAAATTCACGAATTGATTACTCAGCAACCTCAAGAATTTACCCCCTGGTTTCATATCGCATTTCCAAAATTAGCGGATTGGTTAAGTTGGCAGCAAGTGGCATGAAAAAAAAATCTACTCCTCCCTTACCTAAAGAGCAACAAGTAATTGTTATCGGTGCCGGTGTGGCCGGTTTGGCAACAGCTATCCGAATGGCTTGCCGAGGATTTCAGGTAAAAGTATTTGAAAAAAATTCTTTCCCCGGAGGCAAACTGCATCATTTTGAAAAAGATGGTTTTCAGTTTGATGCAGGCCCCAGCTTATTTACCCGCCCTCACCTTATAGAAGAATTGTTTGCTTTGGCTGGAGAACCTATTGAGCCTTATTTTAGTTATGAAAAATTACCGGTATCCTGCCATTATTTTTATGAAGAAGGCCCAATGGTGAAAGCCTATGCAGATAAAGAATTATTGGCATTGGAACTGGCGTTAAAGCATGGAGAAAAAGAGTCGGATATCATTCGCTACCTGCAAAAGGCCAATCGCTTATTCAATCAGGTTGGCAATATATTTTTAACCCATTCGCTGCACAAAGCATCTACCTTGCAGAATGCTGCTATCGGCCCTGCCATAGCTGCCACCAGCTGGAAGCATTTGTTTCGTTCTATGCATTCGCTTAACCAATCATCTTTTCGAAATCCGAAAACGGTGCAGTTGTTCGACAGATATGCCACTTACAACGGCAGTAATCCCTACAGTGCCCCCGGCATGCTTACCATGATTTCGCACCTAGAACATAATGAGGGGAGTTTTTATCCGAAGGGGGGGATGATAAGTATCACGAAAGCGCTTTTTAAATTAGCACAAAAACTAGGTGTAGAGTTTTATTTCGATTGTTCCGTTACCCGAATCATCTTATCCGAAGGAAAAGCAGCCGGCGTAGAAGTGGGGGATGAAATATTTCCCGCCAACTGGGTAATCAGCAATGTGGATGTATATTTTACTTACCTGCGATTACTTCAACAACCCGAAGCAGCTAAAAAAATTCTGCAACAAGAACGCAGCAGCAGTGCAATGATTTTTTACTGGGGTATTCAGAAAAATTTTCCGCAACTATCGCTGCACAATATCTTTTTCTCCGGCAACTATCAATTAGAGTTCGACCATCTTTTCAAACACAAAACCTTATACGAAGATCCTACGGTATATTTAAATATCACTTCTAAGTGCGAACCGGGTGTGCAGGCTCCCGAAGGAATGGAAAACTGGTTTGTGATGATTAATGTACCGGCTAATGTGGGTCAGGACTGGGAACTGTTTCGCCAGCAATCGCGCGAACGAATTATTGCAAAACTGAGTAGGATATTGGGTGTTTCAGTAAAAGATTTGATTGTTTCCGAAACCGTTGCCGATCCGGTAAGTATAGAATCCCTCACCGATTCTTATAGCGGCTCTTTATATGGCACCAGTTCTAACTCGAAGTTGGCAGCTTTTTTGCGGCACCCGAATTTCAGTAATCAGATTCCCGGATTGTATTTTGTAGGCGGAAGTGTGCACCCCGGGGGTGGTATACCGCTTTGTTTAAGCAGTGCGGCTATCACAGAAAAAATCATCTGGCAAAAACAATTGGAGATACTCAATATTGTTGATTCCCTGCATTAATTTTATGGTATGGAGGGTCAGTCTAAATTTATCATCGCTACGTCTGTTGCCCTGCTCTTTCATGTGAGCGGGGTGCTTGGTATGATTACCGGCAATTACAGCGAGTGGTTTATCAAAATGACTCCGGTAAACCTTTGTGTGATGTTGGGTTTATTGTTATGGACCAATAATGAAAAATCCGCAAGATTTTATTGGTTTGCTCTGCTGGCATTTGGAGTAGGTATGCTTACGGAAATGATTGGCGTGAATACCGGCCTGTTATTTGGTGACTACCGCTACGGAACTTTGTTGGGAACCGGTGTAAAGGGGGTACCCTTTTTAATTGGGGTAAACTGGTTTTTGGTAGTTTGGTGTAGTGGTCAGTGTATGATATGGGTACATGAAAGTTTACTTAAATGGATGGGCCCGCGCTCAGAGCAGATTCCCGAGCGATGGTTGCAATTTTCACTGATTATTGATTCGGCATTGCTGGCTACCTTATTTGACTGGTTTCTAGAGCCTGCAGCGGTAAAATTGGGGTATTGGACCTGGCTTCAGGGGAGCATTCCCATTTTCAATTATGTGTGCTGGTTTATCATAAGTGCCCTGTTGATGCTGGTTTTCCAGCAGAGTGGCTTTAAAAAAGTAAACCAATTCGCAGTAAATTTGTTGTTTATACAGATTTTGTTCTTTTTCGCCATCCGAACTTTTTATACGCTATGATTTACGTTTTGGTTGCCCTGTTAACATTTTTCATCATGGAGCCGGTTACTTGGCTTACCCATCGGTATGTGATGCATGGGTTTTTGTGGTATTTGCATAAAGATCATCACCAGAAAGGGGAAAGATTTTTCGAAAAAAATGATGCTTTCTTTTTGATTTTTGCCATTCCCAGCTGGCTTTGCATTATGCTGGGCAGCATGAAGGGCAATTACTGGGCGGTGGGTATTGGTTTTGGTATAGCCATGTATGGGTTTGCTTATTTTTTGGTACATGAAATCATCATACACCAGCGGTTCAAATTATTTTCCCGTAGCAACAACCGATATATAAAAGTAATCCGCTGGGCCCATAAAATGCATCACAAGCATTTGGGAAAGGAAGAAGGAGAAAGTTTTGGTATGTTATGGGTTGCCCGCGAGTACTGGGATAAAGTAAAAAGGGACGAGCAACTACAACAACACTGATTTTCCCATCAGCTAATATATTTCCTTTCTTTGAATACAAACTACGATTATATTATTACGGGTGCCGGTTGTGCAGGTATGAGTGTGCTGATGCGCATGATGCAGGATGAATTTTTTGCCGATAAAAAAATATTGGTGATAGACGCTGCCGCAAAAAACACCAACGATCGAACCTGGTGTTTCTGGGAGCAGCAGCCGGGAGTTTTTGAGTCGATTGTTTTTCATCGTTGGAATCAGTTGGAATTTTATTCGAATGGATTTTCTGTTTCATCCCCACTGGCTCCTTATCAGTATAAAATGATACGGGGCATCGATCTTTACAATCGGGTACAGGAAATGGCCGCAACTCGCCCCCTGATTACCTGGAAAACGGAACAGGTACTGGGTATCATCCATTCCAATGGCATTGCTACTGTTCAGTTGGCTTCCGGAAATATTACTGCACCTTTTGTTGTAAATAGCATCCTGTTTGCAGAAACCCGCCTATCGGCCAACCAATCCGGAGCTTATCATTTACTGCAGCACTTTAAGGGCTGGCTGATAGAAACTTCTCAGGATTGTTTTCAACCTGATATGGCCACTTTTATGGACTTTCGGGTGAGTCAGCAAGCAGGTACCACTTTTGTATATGTTTTACCCGTAAGCAAACGAAAAGCCCTGGTAGAATATACCTTGTTTTCCAGCGATTTGCTTTCTGCAGAAGCTTATGATGAAGCGTTGCGAAGTTATATAGAGCAATACATTACCAGAGATTCCTATACTATTGAACATATCGAAGGGGGTGTAATTCCCATGACGAATCATCGCTTTACGCAACAAGAGGGGCCGGTTAGGTATATCGGTACTGCGGGCGGACAGATTAAAGCCAGCAGTGGGTATGCTTTTCAGTTTATACAAAAAAAGGCCGATGAAATGGTTCGATTTATGAAGGCGGGCAATGTAAACTCATCCCCTGTAAGTTTTTCCACTAAAAAAAATCGTTTGTATGATAGTGTTTTATTGAATGTACTCAGCAATGAACGGATGGCAGGTGATCAGATTTTCGCAGCCATTTTCCGGAAGAATCCGGTACAACGTATTTTCCGGTTTTTAGATAATCAGTCATCCCTGGGGGATGATTTCTCCATCATGACCAGTGTGCCCACGCGCGTTTTCTTACCCGCTGCCCTCCAGGAAATGCTATAAATGCGCTCAAGTAAGGCAGGAGTTGGTTTTCTTCCCTCTGATAGTACTTATTTTAAGTAGAAAACCGCTTCTCATACCGAAAAAAGCAAGTAATTAGCGCCGAAATATTACTTTTGCACCCCCGGCCTCGTAGTACAATGGATAGTATAAGAGTTTCCGAAGCTCCAGATCCAAGTTCCCTGCCTGCCGGCAGGCAGGGATTCTAGGCGAGGCATAAATTACAGCGTGAGAGTGGGGGTGAGTGTGAAGTATTGGGAGAGTGAATTTATTGGTTCCGCCCCCTCCGGGAAATTGTATAAATACTCGCAGATAAGGGGTTTGTTGGGTTCCATTCCCATTAGTATTACTTAATTTAAGTAGAAAACCGCTTATCATACCGAAATAAGTAAGGAATTAGCGCCGAAATATTACTTTTGCACCCCCGGCCTCGTAGTACAATGGATAGTATAAGAGTTTCCGAAGCTCCAGATCCAAGTTCCCTGCCTGCCGGCAGGCAGGGATTCTAGGCGAGGCATAAATTACAGCGTGAGAGTGGGGGTGAGTGTGAAGTATTGGGAGAGTGAATTTATTGGTTCCGCCCCCTCCGGGAAATTGTATAAATACTCGCAGATAAGGGGTTTGTTGGGTTCCATTCCCATTAGTATTACTTAATTTAAGTAGAAAACCGCTTATCATACCGAAATAAGTAAGGAATTAGCGCCGAAATATTACTTTTGCACCCCCGGCCTCGTAGTACAATGGATAGTATAAGAGTTTCCGAAGCTCCAGATCCAAGTTCGATTCTTGGCGAGGCCACAAAATACAGCGTGAGAGTGGGATTGAGTGCGATCTACTTGTGGACTAATTTTTTGTTATCACCCATTTTTGAGGTGGTTGATTAAGGATTCCTTGCATGCCAGCAAGAATTCCATTCGTGGCCACCACCTGATTTTTTTACTGGCTCACAACCAACGCCATTCCCTTTTGCTCCTCATCAAATACCCCCAGCTCATATACCAAATGTCCATTCACTAAAGTATGGGTTACTTGGGTATTAAAAAGCGTTCCCTCCAGTGGCGACCAGCCACATTTGTATAGAATATTTTCTTTACTTACCTTCCACGGTGCATCCATATCTACCAACACTAAATCGGCATAATACCCTTCGCGTATAAAACCTCTTTTTTCTATGTGATAGAGTATTGCAGGGTTGTGACACATTTTTTCTACAATCTTCTCTAAAGAAATTTTGCCCTGTTTGTAAAATTCCAGCATCACATTTAGGGAGTGCTGCACCATGGGTGCCCCTGACATGGACTGGAAATAGGGTTGTTGTTTTTCCTCAAGGGTATGCGGGGCATGGTCGGTGGTTACCAGATCAATGCGGTCGTCTATCAATGCTTGCAGTAATCCTTCCTTGTCTTTCTGCGTTTTGATAGCTGGATTCCACTTAATAAGCATGCCCAGGCGCTGATAATCTTTATCAGAAAACCAAAGATGGTGCACAGAAACCTCTGTAGTAATTTTTTTCTGCTGGAGTGGGATGTCATTGCGAAACAGATGGGTTTCTGCTTCGGTAGTTAAGTGAAGTATATGCAGCCGGGCTCCATATTCATTCGCCAGTCGAATGGCCCTTTCCGTTGCCTCATAACAGGCCTGTTCGCTTCTAATAAGTGGGTGACAGGAGGCAGGAATATTTTCTCCCCATTTCTCCCTGTATAATGCTTCATTGGCTTCAATCAACTGTTCTTTCTCCGAATGGATGGCGATAATTGAATGGCAATGGGCGAAAAGCTTTTCCAGCGTTGCGGGGTTATCGGCCAGCAGATTGCCCTTTTTTGTAAAGTAAAGGCCATCGTCTGAAACTGCCAGCAATCCGGAAGTATCCAACTGAATCACTTCATCAATATTATCGTCGTTCACACCTAGAAAAAACCCAAAATTCGCTAATGATTTTTCGGCGGCAATGCGATACTTCTCCTGTAGAATTTCCAGAGAAAGCACGTTAGGTTTGGTGTTGGGCATATCAATATACGAAGTTACCCCGCCCGCAACCGCAGCCCGACTCTCCGAATGGATATCGCCCTTGTGGGTAAGTCCGGGATCACGAAAATGTACCTGCCCGTCAATAATTCCCGGCAATAGATATTTGCCTGTGCCATCTATTTCAATAGCACCCATAACATTATCAATGGAACCTATTTGATGTATGATAGTATCCCTGATTAGGATATCTGCTACTTTTATTTCCCCTTCGTTTACAAGGGTACAATTTTTAATTAGTATGTTTTTCATCAGTTACTTATCTGTTGGATACATGATTGCTGTAAATCCAAAATTAAATGTAAATATCACTTACTAGTTATGCCACAGTAGATTTTTGGGCAGCTATGTTAAAAGAATAGAGTAATTCTTTACACCCGCTTCAACTTATACGGATAAACCTTTCCCGAAGCCCATTGAGCCACATATATATTATCGTCTTCATCTACACAAACATCATGCGGGTGTTTAAAAATCGGGTCAGCCTGTGCAAGGGGTTGTAATTTTCCATTTTCATATATCGGTTCCGTGCCGCCGATATTGGATACTACCTGGTTGTTTTCATTCAGGATGGTTACAAAACCGGAATTCGATTTGTCTAGGTTGGGAGAGCGTAAAACCGCTGCGTACAAATAATTCCCCTTAATTACCGGACGACAAACCGCTGCACCAGGTATATGTATGATTTCGAGCAATTTGCCTTCCAGCGAAAATCGTTTAAAGCAGGCACGGGTTCTATCAGTAATTAGCAGGGAAGGGCTTCCCGAACGCGTGTCGAGGGTGATGCCATGGGCATTGTCCAGATGATAATCTTCCTTCCCCCGACCACCGAAATAGTTTTTCAGTTTACCATTCGCATCGTAATGTAAAATATACTGCGCCCCATATCCATCAGCCACATAAAACTCTCCATTTTCTAATACTGTGGTTTCGGTAGGTACAAATTCTTCTTTGTTTTTATAAATACCCGCCTCAAGGGGCACATCAATAGTTAATAGCTTCTTGCCTTTATTAGTCGTTTTATATACTTGGTGCAACTGCGTATCGGTAATAAATAAAAAATCTTCCCGTCCATTCCTTTGAATTGTTAATCCATGTGCCCCCGGATATTCTGTACCCCAGTAACTGAGCAATTTGCCCGATTTACTATAGATCAGTATATTATTCTTTGTTTCATTCGTGAGCAATACAATTCTGCCCCGGCTATCCTGTACCATTTCGTGACAATCATTTACCGGATGTACATTCGTATCCAGTTGTCCCCATTTTTCATCTAATCGATAGGTAATATTATTATGCCCAAAAACTTTCCCTTTTTCCCGTGCCAGACTGTCTTTCAACAACAACAAACCACCTGTTGACACTATACTTTGTTTGATAAATGCTTTCCGTTTCATAAGAATCAATAGGTTAAAAACTGAATCTATATTTGTACGCTATTTCTTAGGTATTCTTTCAAATCCAGCTTGTAAATAGGGTGTTAGTGTTTTCCAGTCCAACAAAATCTCCGGTGTTTGCGAAGAACCCGGGCCAACCACATACTTTCCAAACACAAAACCAATACCTTCATTGCGAATTACATAACACTGTAAATTCGAACCAAAGAAAAATGCATCGCATTTGCATTTGGCTGTATCTAGCGATACGCCATCTTTTTTCATAAAGTTCAAACCCAAGCTTTCATTCAACATAGCAGCACTGAATGTATTTGTGTCGGTAGCAGCCTTGGCAGCCAGCAATTTGGTTAACTGTAAGTCGTTACCATTCGAAAAATTTAAAATCCCCTGGATATCCATTAATTGGTTGTTTCTAAAAGAAAAGCTGGTTACTTTTTGATTACCACTCGCTCCCCCAGTATTTTCATATTCATTCATTAGATAGCTCACGGTTTGGGAAGAATCAGATTGTACAACTGAATAATTGATCTGATATTCATTTCGAGGCGAGGTAAGATTTTTCCATTCAAACTTTTTATCACTCAGCTTCAAGTCAACCCATTTTTTCATCACTTCTTCCTTGTCTTGCGGCTCCGCAGGATAGTTTACTTTAATTAGATAATTAGCAGTTGAATCTACTAACTGCTTACCAACTGGTTTGTCGGCAGCCTCTTGTTTAGACATATTGATACAACCCTGCAGGAATAAAAAGACTGCTGAAAAAAGGAAGACGAATAATTTGCGAGTAATGATGTTGCGCATATACTTTGTTTATGGTTGAAGGTGTTTTATCTGGGATTCACCCAGTAGTTTCCTATCAAATATCTTTAATTTGAAAGAATTTTGCTAATTTGTTTATCTCCATTTTACTCTATGGCAACGTATACTACTGTACCCATCCGAACTGCCGCCCGCAGCTGTGAAGTTGCCTGGTTCGACGATTTATGTGGGGGTGATACCGAATTTTTGGGCGTATTAGATGAAAGCCGGCGAAGTAATGCTGCCCATTGCAGTTCTATTGCCCAACTGGCTGATCAACTGGGGTTTAAGAATTTGTTGTTGCCAACCTCCTATATGGTTGGGCAAGAGGGAATTCCCTTTGCAGCTGCCTTGGCCGGAAGTACCCATCAAATGAATTTGCTGCTCGCCATCAGAACCGGAGAAATTCATCCCCCCATGCTGGCAAGGCATATTGCCACGCTCGACCATTTGTTGGAGGGGCGTCTCACGATTAATATCATCAATTCTGATTTACCCGGGTTGCGCGAAGATCCTGCGTTCAGATACCAACGTTGTGCCGAAGTGATTGAAATTCTGCAACAGGCTTGGACGAAAGATACTATCCAACATCAGGGTAAGGTATATACTGATTTTCAGCTTTCAACCGATCCGGTTAAACCTTATCAGCAAAATGGCGGACCGCTGCTCTACTTTGGCGGAACTTCTCCCGGATCGCGTGATTTATGTGCCCGCTATTGTGATGTATTTTTGATGTGGCCCGAAACTGAAGAAAGTATCTATGCAACCATGCAGGATATGAGCCAGCGGGCAGCTGCTGAAAACAGGACAATCGATTTTGGATTACGCATACATATTATCGTAAGAGAAACTGAACAGGAAGCCCGTGCACATGCGCGCCACATCATGAGTCGCTTTGATGCGAATACACTCAACCTAAAAACCCGGGCGCAGGATGCCCAATCGGAGGGGGTAAAGCGACAAGATGCACTCCGAAACGAAAAAGCAGATGCGGACGATTTTGTAGAACCCAATCTCTGGATGGGTATTGGTCGAGCCCGCAGTGGATGTGGCGGTGCATTGGTAGGAACCCCTGCGCAAATTGTAGCCAAACTTAATCGATACATGGATATGGGCATTCGTTCCTTTATTCTATCAGGGTATCCGCTGATGGAGGAAGCCCGTTTGGTTGCCGAACATATTTTGCCTCAGCTATCTCTGGCAAAGCTGAATGTGCTTCAGGGAAGAAAACCTTCCTCTACTCCCATAACGCCACTCACCACCGCTTCCCTTCGCTAATATTAACTACATGCTACAATTGCTGGGCTATACTGATTGGTTGGTTTTTGCAGTTCTAACCCTTTATTTAGTCTGTTCCGGTATCTGGGCAGGCAGAAAAAAGAAAAATGCGGAAGATTATTTTATGGCCGGCAGAACCCTACGCTGGTGGTCGGTAGCAGGTTCTATTTATGGAGCCAATGTGAGCCTGTCTCAAATTATTGGCATGCTGGGTATTGGCTATTCTATTGGATTCGCGCAAAGTCATTACGAAATACTGGCCATCCCCGCTATTATTTTTCTCTGCTATGTATTTATCCCGGTTTACCGACAGCGAGGCGTATTTACCCTATCCGCTTATCTGGAACATCGGTATAATGCTGGGGCTAGATTGATTTACAGTATCTGTATCATTGGAATCATACTTATCTTATTAGTGGGTGGTTTATACATTGGCAGTCGCCAACTGGGATTGTTATTTACAGTGGGCAACTTCACTTTCTCTTACCTGCAGGGGATTCTCTGTATCGCTGTGATATCCTGTTGCCTGATTTGCTGGGGCGGAATGCAATCGCTGGTTGTTTCGGAAAATATGATTACTGTTTTGATGGTAACTTCTTTGGTAATAGTGGGTTGGCTAACGCTGAGTAGAGCAGAAATTGGTGGCTTGTCGGGCTTACTGCATCTTGATGCTAGTGCAGTGGGGCAACACAAGATGAAATTGTATCTGCCAACTAATCATCCCGACCTTCCCTGGACCGGGGTATTTAGCGGACTCTTGGTACTACAGGGATTTTTCTGGACCACCAATCAGTTTGAAGTGCAGCGGGTACTTTCTGCCAAAACCAATCGCGATGCTCAACTGGGAGCGATTGTTGCGGGATTTTTAAAACTTACCATTCCCTTCTTCTCCATTGCTGCAGGAGTGGCTGCTGCTTATCTTTTTAAATATACCTGGCATTTAGAGGGGGTGCAACCGGATGATGCTTTTCTGGTTTTGATGAGTAAAGTGGTTCCGGCAGGATATGGTTTATTTGGTTGGATATTGGCCGGATTAACAGCTGCTATTTTTTCGAGTATTTATTCTATGCTCAATGCAGCTTCTACTTTATTAACGGTAGATATTTATCAGCAATACTTTCATCGAACTGCTACCGACCGACAATTGGTACTAGCAGGAAGATGGTTTGTGGTAATATTAACTGCTTTGGCTGCAGTACTTGCATTTGTTACATTCACCCCCACATCGGGTGGCAATTTTTTTCTGGTGCTTTCTAAAAACAGTTCCTATCTAAAGCCGGGTATTGTTACAGTGTTTTTTATGGGCGTATGTTTTAAAAAAATACATCCCTCCTCGGCAGTGGCTGTATTAATCATCTCTCCTTTATTAAGCTGGGCAGTTGAATATAGTTACAATCACTATTTTTCATCCTTCCCCCTCCTGCATAGTTATTTGGGTGAGCATATTAATTTTTTACACCGGGTAATGATTGTGTTTATTGGATGTATTTTAATTCAATCCATCCTTTCTTATTGGCTAAACAAAAAAAAGCCTGCAAACATTCCGGTAAATGATATGGATGTGATGGGTTCAGCAAAAAAAATGGTGCTGCCAATTTCATTTTTTGTTGGCGGACATCTTTTCTTCGGCTGTTTGATATATGCTGGATTTACTGCTGTTTCCTTAGCCTGGCCGGCAGCACTGTATACTGCAGCGTTATTTGCCGGACTCCGCTATTTTTCACCTCCTGCCAAAACCGAAATACAAAGGCAACCCTTTTTGTATTCAACTGATTTTTATACCGCCTTGCTGGCAGGGGTTACTATTTGGATTTTATATTATTTTTCGTAAGAGGGGCTGTTTTATGCTAAAAACGTATCTTGACAACTGAACACTTTAAAATACCGACATGACTAAATATGGTTGTTTATTTTTTTTCACCTTGTTGATCTCTTTTGCCGGAAAGGCACAGCTTCGTTTGCCAGCTATGGTGAGTGATAGCATGATTTTACAACGAGACAAGCCCGTAAATATTTGGGGCTGGTGGAATGGAGCCGGACCGGTAACGGTTAGCTTTAATGGAAAAGAATATAGGGCCATGGCAGAAGCACAACAACGTTGGCAATTACAACTGCCCGCAACTCCTGCAGGAGGGCCGTATACACTAACCATTCAGGCAGGTAAGGAAACCAAAACTATTCGAGAAATTTTAATGGGAGATGTATGGCTTTGTTCCGGACAGTCTAACATGGAATTTATCATGGGTAAGTTGACAGAAAAATATCCGGATGAAATTGCTGCTTCCAATAATCCCATGATTCGGGAATTTCAGGTAACGCAGCAATATGCTTTGCGAACCAATCAGGAGTTAAATGGGAAATGGCGGGTGGCTAATCCTGCCAATATTGGCAATTTTTCGGCGGTTGCTTATTTTATGGTAAAGGCTTTGTATGAAAAATATAAAGTACCTATGGCAGTTATCAAGAGTACTTGGGGCGGAACCCCAGCTGAATCTTGGATTAGTGAAGAGGGATTGCGGGATTTTTCTGGTTATCTCGAGCGCTATCATTATTATCAGGATTCAGTAAACATGAAAGCAGCTATAAATCGGGAACGAACGGTAACCAATCAATGGCAAAAAAACGCAAAGGAAGGCGATAAGGGTAGGCTGCCAGAAAATAATTGGAAAATGAACGATTTCCCAACTAGTAGTATCGGTAGCATGCAGGTGCCGGGTTTTTGGGAAAAATATGGATTAAAAGATGCGGATGGCGTAGTATGGTGTAAAAAGAAAATTACTGTAACTGCACTACAGGCAAGTTCCGATGCATTGTTAGAATTGGGGATGATAGATGATGCGGATTCTACTTATGTTAATGGGGTGCTGGTAGGGTATAGCACCAACCGTTATGTGGCTAGGAAATATAAAGTGCCCGCTGGTATTTTACAAGAGGGAAACAACACAATTACGGTTCGCATTGTAGATACCGATGGGAATGGGGGATTTATTGCTGAAAAAAAATATCGGTTGCTCTGGAAAGATAGTGAGGTAAGTTTGGCTGGAAACTGGGAATATACAGCGGGCAATTTAATAGCACCCTTACCCGTTGCCAGTTTTATTAAAATGTCTACGCAGCCTATTACTTTGTTTAATGCCATGATACATCCTTTAATTCCTTATACCATCAAAGGCGCAGCTTGGTATCAGGGAGAATCCAATGGGGGAAGGGCGGGTGATTACCGGCAATTATTGACTGCCCTTATCAAGGATTGGCGCGGGCGTTGGCAGCAGGGAGATTTTCCTTTTCTAATTGTACAACTGGCCAATTATTTGGAAATAGTAAAAGAGCCCGGAGAAAGTGGCTGGGCGAATCTTCGAGAGGCACAACTGCAGGCAACCAAAGATTTGCCCAATGTAGGTTTGGCGGTAACCATTGATATAGGAGAAACCTACGATGTGCATCCATTGAAGAAAAAGGAAGTAGGAGAGCGCCTTTCACTTGCAGCAAGAAAATTAGCCTACAACGACAAAAAATTGGTTTACTCAGGTCCAGAATTACTGTCTTATGTAAAAAAGGGAAAAGCAATTGAGTTAACTTTTCAACAGGTTGGATCGGGATTGATGGCCATGGGAGATAAGCCACTAGAGCAATTTGCGATTGCAGGGGCCGATAAAAAATTTGTTTGGGCTACCGCTAAGATAATCGGTAAAAATAAAGTACGAGTAGAAAGCGATGCAATATCAGAACCCATAGCAGTTCGCTATGCATGGGCCAATAATCCCAAAGGATGTAATCTTTATAACAAGGAAGGAATACCGGCTTCCCCTTTTCGAACAGACGATTGGGTAAAGAAACCGTAAATCATTATTTTCCAAATTTGGCAATATTACTGCTGAATAGTTTAACGGCTATTGCCAGCAGAATTACGCCAAAAAATTTTCGAACTGCCATTAAACCGGCTTTTCCTAATACCCGTTCAATAAATTTTAGTGAAGTAAGCACGATATAAACCACTACCAGGTTTATCAAAATACCACTTAATATATACACCTCGTTAAAATTCGCTTTCAGCGACATGATGGTTGTAAGGGTTCCGCTTCCGGCAATGATGGGAAATGCGATTGGAACCAGTGAGCCTGATTTGATGTCCTGATCACCCTTGAATATTTCGTGGCCTAAAACCATTTCTAATCCAAGTAAAAAAATTACCACCGATCCACCTACCGCAAATGAATAGATATCTAAACCCAAAATGCGCAAAAATGGTTCGCCTGCATATAAAAATAAAATCATTAAAGCCCCGGAAATTAAGGTCGCCTGAATAGAACGAATCCCTCCCATTTTTTCTTTCAGCGAAATCAATAATGGAACTGATCCTACAATATCTATTACTGCAAATAAGGTAAAACTAACCGTTATCAATTCATTGATAGATATATTCATAAACAGTTGAGGGATTTATTGGGAATATGAAGGTAGCAATATTTCAATAGCTACCCAATTAACCTCGATTTATACGATACTTTCAGGGGAAAGGAAGGGTTTCAGATAAGTGTCTTATATTTAACCCACACTTTTTTATAATGGTAGCAAAACAGCAATTGAATTTATTTAGTTTCACCATGATTGTGGTGGGATTGGTGATTGGCATGGGTATATTCCGTTCGGCTGCTACCAGCGCCAGTTTCGCCATTACCCCCTCTGTTTATTTTGCTGCCTGGATTTTGGGTGGAATCATTGCTTTATGTGGCGCACTCACGTATGCAGAAATTGGCAGTAGGTATCCGGTTACCGGCGGATATTATAAAATATTTTCGTATGCCTATCATCCCAGTATTGCATTTGGTATCAATTGCATTATTTTAATCAGCAATGCTGCCAGCCTGAGCGGGGTAGCTTTGATTGGGAGTGGATACATTACAAAATTATTTCCTGGAATTGCCTGGACGGATATTGACAAAGCTTTAATCAGTTGTGCAGCCATCATCCTGTTTTATTTTATCAATTTGCGGGGATTGTCTTTGAGTTCGCGGGCACAAAATATCTTGATGATTATTAAGATTAGTATGATTGGGGTATTGATACTGGCGCTTCTATTCCCTCACCAAGGAGCGGCGATACCAACTGCAACCCTATCAGCTTCCGATGAAGTTGAAGTGGGATGGATGCCTTGGATAAAAAGTTTAGGGGCCAGTATGATTGCGGTTTGTTTTACCTACGGAGGATATCAGCAAACCATTAATTTTGGCAGTGAAGTAAAAAACCCCGCACAGAATATTCCTAAGGGGATATTTATCGGCATTGCCATAATCATTGCCTTATACCTGTTAGCGAATTTTAGTTATTATCAAATTGTAGGCTTCGAACAAATGAAGGGAGAAAAAGAAATAGCCTATGTGCTGATGATGAAAACCTTTGGTAAGTCTGGAGCAGATATTTTCTCCTTTTTCTTATTCTTTGGGGTTTTGGCCTATGTAAATGCTTTATTGATGAGCAATCCCCGTGTGATGTTTGCCATGAGCGAAGAAGGTGTTTTGCCAGCCCTATTTGCCAAAAAATCCGATAAAAATGATGTTTTGGTAGCTTCATTAACCGTATTTGCCGGAATTTGCATCGTAATTTTGTTTTTTGCCCAAACCTTTGAGAAGATACTCAACTTTACTATATTTCTCGATTGTTTTGGGATGGTAGCCTCCAGCGCAACCATTTTTATCTTACGAAAGCGAACCGCCCATCTGGATGGAACCGGCATTTTTAAGATGAAATTATTTCCCCTCCTCCCCTTGGTATTTATGGCGGCTTATTGCTTTGTGGGGGTAAGTATTTTTATGCAAACTCCCGTAACGGCCCTGATAGGTTTGGGCGTGCTGGCTGCTTTTATTGGCCTATTTTTTATTACCCGGTCATTACGCAAAGCCCCCGAAGCCTAATTTCCTCAACTTACCGGTTATCCCACCCCAAAAACCTTTCATAACAGAAATGATACCATTGTATGGCTATTGTTTCCGTTGATAGAAGTTTTTACTTCTAAAGGAATCCATTCGGCTAAATTTGCAGTCATGAAGCATTTATTCATCCTTGGCTGCATCTTCGCCCCTTTTTTAGGAAAGGCCCAAACCCCTCAAGTATGGGATTTGAAACAATGTATTGATTATGCCGTGGCACACAATATCTCGGTAAAACAAGCCGATATTAACGCCCGCATAGCCCAGTTACAAGCCGATCAGGCGAAGTATAACATTTTGCCGAATGTTTCTGCCAATTCCGGAACTGGTATGCGTTTTGGTCGTTCTATCGATCCTACTACCAACTCATTTGCCACTACCCAGTTCTTATACCAAAATTTTGGTTTGAATGTAGGCATGCAGGTTTATAACTTCGGCCGACTGAAAAATAGCGAACAAGCTGCCATCTTTAATGCCAAAGCTGCATTACAGGATGTGGAAAGAACGGCCTACGACATTTCATTCACCGTAGCAACCTTCTACCTACAAATTTTGGCTTCCCGCGAGCAACTAAATATCAGCAAAGTTCAGATTAGTCAAAGTTTATCGCAGCAAGACATTACTCGCAAGCGGGTAGAAGCCGGCGTATTGCCCGAACTAAGTTTGGCAGAAGTAGAAGCGCAACTGGCTTCCGACAGCAGTAACTACTTTTCGGCGGTGGCTACAGAGCAACAAAATTTGCTCAATATGATGGGTGTACTCAACCTCGATCCCGGAACCCCCTTCAATGTTGTTACGCCTTCTGTAGATAAAATCCCCCTCGAATCATTTGCCGAATTGCAACCCGAACTAGTATATCAGCAGGGACTCGAAGCTCAGCCCTTGCAAAAAGTAAATGCCCTGCGGATTAAAGCTGCAGAAAAAAATGTGCTGGTAGCCAAAGCCCAAGCCTATCCTACACTAACCGTAGGAGGAAACTTGAGCACTAACTTTTCTAATTCCGTAAAGTATATCAGCGGCGCCAACTTTAGCGGATATAATCCCATATCAGGATTCGAACCCATTGTGGCTATTGGCCCGAATAATTATTTTGTTCAAAATCCCATTTATAAACCAGTCCAGTCGAGCCGCTCATTTGGTCAACTCTGGAATGGTTGGGGGTCTCAGATAGATAATAACTTGGGTCAAAATATCGGCTTCAATTTAAGTATACCCATTTTTGCCAATCACCAGGCCCGCACTTCAGTAAAACAGTCGCAGTTAAACGTAAAATCGGCAGAATTGCAAAAAGAATCCGCCGACATCAAGTTAAAACAGGATATCTACCTCGCCTACACAAATGCCGTAACCTCATTGCAGCGGTATAATGCAAGTAAAAAAAGCGTAGAAACGGCTCAGAAAGCCTACGACTTCTCTGTGAAAAGATATGAAATTGGATTGTTGGGTTCTTTAGATCTGATAACTAATCAGAACAGCTTATTAAGAGCCAAAATACAATTGCTCACGAATCAGTTCGATTACGTGTTTAAGATGAAATTATTAGAGTTTTATAAAGGAAAAGGAATCAAATTATAGTAACCCCTGCACGTTCGCAAAATAAATTTGTATGAAAAAGAAATTAATCTGGATAGTTGTTGCCCTTGTCGCCGCTGTAATTGTGTTGGTGATGCTGAAGAAAAGCGGCATCATTGGAAAAGAGGAGGGTATTAAGGTTACTGCTGAAAAAGCTGAGCTGAGAACCATCATTGAAACGGTGAATGCCAGCGGTAAAGTATATCCGGAAATTGAAGTGAAGGTGAGTCCAGATGTTAGTGGAGAAATTGTTGAGCTGAATGTAAATGAAGGAGACAGTGTAATAAAGGGACAAGTACTGGCCCGCATATATGCTGATATCTATATGAGTCAACGTGATCAGGTAATGGCGGGGGTAAATCAAACCAAAGCCCAGTTAGCCAACTCTCAGGCTAGTATTACCGGATTGAAAGCACAGGTAGATAATTTAAAAGTAATTTACGATCGTCAGAAAAAATTACTTGCCGATAAAGTTATTTCAAGATCAGAATTTGAGCAGGCGGAGCAAAATTTTCTTACTGCTCAGGCTAATTACAATGCAGCACGCGAAGGACTGAAGAGCAGTGAAGCCTCTATTCAAAGCTCTCTGGCTCAATTGCAGCGGGCCGATAAGGATATTTCCAGAACAGTGATAACTGCTCCTATGAGTGGAATCATTAGTTTGATGAATGTGAAAAAAGGAGAGCGAGTTGCTGGTAACAGCTTTAATATTGGCACCGAAATGATGCGCGTAGCCGATATGCGCAGTATTGAAGTTCGGGTAGATGTGGGTGAAAACGATATTCCAAAAGTGAAACTGGGAGATACGGCGGTGGTAGAGGTAGATGCCTATTCGAATCGTAAATTCAAAGGCTTGGTGTATAAGATTGCTAATCCAAGCGGCAACTCTTTAACCGGTGGCGCCAGCACAGAAGTTACCAGTTACAAAGTGCATATCCGCTTGTTACCGGCAAGTTATGTAGATTTAACCAAATCAACCCATGGATTTCCATTCCGTCCGGGGATGAATGCTAGTGCTGATATTCAAACAAAAACCCGCTCCAATGTTTTATCTGTTCCGCTAAATGCCGTTACCCCGCGCGATAAAAATGCGAGTGCAATGCAGGATAGTAAAGACAAAGCTGCTTCGGATGGTACCAATACAGAAAAGAAATCTGCACAGGATGATGATATAGATCTGGTGGTATTCTTATTGCAACCCAATCAGCGGGTTAAGCAGGTGAAAGTGAAAACAGCTGTACAAGATTTGAATTATATTGAAGTGCTCGGTGGTATTAAAGCAGGTGACCAAGTAATTACTGGTCCTTACTCTACAGTAAGTAAAACCCTCAAAGACAGTACGCTGGTTAAAGTGGTACCTAAGGAACAACTGTTTGAAGAAAAGAAATCGAACTAATCATTTTGATTCAATTCGTATGTTTGCCTAAATTATTCAGGCTGCATGCGAATTGGAATCATTGGAAGTGGAAGCTGGGCAACTGCACTGGCAAAAATAGTTACCGATAACGGGCATAGTGTTCATTGGTGGATTAGAAATGAGGAAACCATTCAATACTTTAAGAAAAGAAGGCATAACCCCCATTATCTATCCTCCGTTTATTTCGATTTATCACAAATTCATTTTTACAGTAGCTTACCCGAGTTAATTGCTTCCGCTGATTGTATCGTGTTGGCTGTGCCGGCAGCATTTATTCATAGCCTGTTAGGGGAACTTCCGGTTGATATTTTCCACGAAAAAAAAATAATTTCAGCTGTAAAAGGTATTTTGCCCGAACAGAACGAATTGTTGAATCAATACCTACAACGTGCTTTTTCGTTTCCCCTGTCGCAATATTTTACATTGTTGGGTCCTTGCCATGCCGAGGAAGTGGCGGCAGAGAAATTATCTTATCTCACCTTATCCGGAACAGACAAAACAGCAATAGAACCGCTGGCAGCTATATTCAACAATGAGTATGTGTTCACCCATATTAATACTGATATCTGGGGGGTACAATATGCGGCAGTTTTAAAAAATATTTATGCCCTCGGTGCAGGTATTGTACATGGGTTAGAGTATGGTGATAATTTTTTGAGCGTTTTTATTTCCAATGCTGCCAAGGAAGTTGTGCAGTTTTTGGGTGCGATAGTTAAAAGAAACGATGCGCTCACAGATACCCTCTCTGATTATGCAGATTCTGTTTATTTGGGAGATTTACTGGTTACCTGTTATTCTATGCACAGCAGAAACCGCACATTTGGAAATATGATTGGAAAGGGCTACTCGGTAACTGCAGCAAGGCTGGAGCTGAACATGGTGGCAGAGGGATATTATGCTGCTCGCTGTATTCATTCCCTCAATCAACAACTGAGTTGTGATATGCCCATTGCCAAAACGATTTATGAAATACTTTGGAATCAATTACCGGCAGTAAAAGGTATTCATTCTCTGGAAAACCAGTTGGTGTAGTATTTTATAACTCCGGCTCCTCACGGAATAAATCTGCTGCAATCCGGTCGGCCATTAATTTACCTGCACGGGATAATATAAGATATTGATTCTCCAATTGCAGCAAGCCTTCCCGAATCCATGGCTTTGCATCTTGCATCATTTGCTCCGGTATCACATCACCAAAGCGATTTGCGATTTGCAGGAGTGAAATACCTTCCATCGTTCTTAGGGAGGTCATGATATACTCATTTACCTGTTGGGTGGTAGTTAATATTTCTTTCGTACTGGGAAGCATGCCTTTGCCGATGCTTTCTATATATCCAGCATTGTTACTAATATTCCATTCCCTTTCATGGCCATTGAATGAATGGGCGGAAGGGCCAATACCCAGATAAGGAACCCCTTTCCAATAGGCGCTGTTATGCTGGCTTCGCTGATGGGGAAGTGAGAAGTTTGAAATTTCATAATGCTCATATCCGGCTGCCTGCATCCACTCCATCAGCAGGATAAATTGACGGGCCTGTTGTTCGGAATGAATTTGGGGCGTATCCCCTTTCTTAATCATGTGCCAGAGTGCAGTATTGGGCTCACTGGTTAGCGCATAGCAGGATACATGCGGAACCCCCAGGGCCAATGTTTCTCGCACATCTTTTTCCCAGCTTTCGTCGGATTGGTTGGGGCATCCATAAATTAAATCCAGACTGATATTCTCGAAGCCTCCTTTTTGTAACAGGGTAATCGCTTCCACAGATTGGTTGGCATCGTGTGCCCGGTTCATCCATTGAAGCAAATGAGGGTGAAAGGTTTGTACACCCACGCTCATTCGGTTAATGCCTGCCATTTTCCAAGCAGCTACTTGTTCGGCAGTAATATCATCTGGGTTGGCTTCTAAGGTAATTTCGGCGGAAGCGGAAACAGAGAAGCTGGCACGAATACATTCGAGCAAGTGATGAATAGCTGCCGGAGGAATCAGAGAGGGAGTGCCTCCACCCAGATAAATCGTTTCAATGGGTTCGGCCAAATAGTTTTTGCGAAGGGCTATTTCTGCTTCCAGCGCCTGCAATAAGGGATCTAGTTGGAGTAGGGAAGTGGAAAAATGGAAATCACAGTAATGACAGGCTTTTTTACAAAACGGAATATGTATATAAATACCTGCCATAAAACGGATGTAAAACTACGGGAAACCCCCGAAAACCACTGGGTACAGAATTCTTGTTTTCTATTTGTAGATTTGTGGGTATGCGGCTGCTGAAATTTAATTTGGTTATTGGCTTGCTTTGCTGGCTCCCTATGCTGGCAATGGCTCAGAATGATAGCTTGTCTGCCAAAGATTCCACTTCTATAAAAAAGATAATTGCTCAGGTGTTGCCGGCAGATAGTCAGTTACTACCACCGGTAAAAAAAGATTCATTGCTTGCAAGGGAAAGCATACGGCTGAGGGATAGTGTTTTGCTGGCAGGTTCCTATACGCCCATCTATACTAATCCTTATAAAAGGGTGTTAGAAAATCCATTTTTGCCCCTGCAGGCTCCGGCTCATCATTGGATCATTGATTTTCGGGATCCCACCGGAAAAGAAAAGCTGTTTTATCTGATTATGGGATTATTATTGTTTTTGGCACTAATTAGGCTGGCATTCCCCCGGTATATGAAGAATCTGTTTATTTATTTTTTCCGAACCTCCCTTCGCCAAAAGCAAACCCGTGATCAGTTGCTGCAAGAACAGATTTCCTCTTTATTGATGAATCTGATGTTTTTTATGATTACCGCCACTTTTATCACACTGGCGGTTCAATATTTTAAATGGTTTACGGGTGATTTTTGGCGGTTATGGCTTGGCTCGGTTATTTTATTAATGCTGCTTTATTTGGGAAAATTTCTCTTTCTGCGGTTTGCCGGTTGGGTATTTAATAGCAGGGAAGCGGCAGGATCTTACCTTTTTATAGTATTTATGATGAATAAAATGTTGGGTGTTTTGTTAATTCCGGTTTTGTTGTTGGCAGCTTTTTCAACTCCGGACCTGGTTCAGGCAGCTTTTACAGTGGGAGGGCTACTAATTTTACTTGTTTTTGTTTATCGTTATCTGGCTTCTTTTGCTTTATTCCGTAACAAAATTGCCCTTAATGCATTTCATTTTTTTATATATCTAATGGCAGTTGAAATCATACCCCTTTTGCTGATTTATAAATTATTGATGAAAAATTTGGCTGGTTTTCTGTAATTTTGCAATTCTTTAGCAAGCGTTGATATGACAAAAACCGGGGTTAAGCAAACGGCAAATGGCAAAGGGGTTAAGCATATTTTAATTTCACAGCCTAGGCCGGAGAGTGATAAATCTCCCTATTTCGAGTTGGAGAAGAAGTACCCGGTAAATCTGGTGTTTCATCCATTTATTAAATTAGATGGCATCCCTTCTAAAGAATTCCGCAAGCAGAAAATTGATATTCCCCAGTTTACGGCGGTGATTTTTACCAGCAGAAATGCCATCGATCATTTTTTCCGGATGGCAGATGAGATGAAAGTGTCTATCCATGCTGATACAAAATATTTCTGCATTACCGAATCAGTAGCTCTTTATTTACAGAAATTCATCTTGTATCGGAAGCGCAAGGTATTTTATGGTTCAGACGGAACCAATAAGAGTTTATTTGATGTAATCAACCGCCACAAAGCCAATGAGCGTTTTTTATATGTGTGCAGTGAAAATCAGCAGGATAATGAGATTGTGAATTGGCTGAAGCAACATGGCTGTGAATACCAGCTGGCATTTATGTACAGAACCATCAGTAATGATATCAAGGAAGTGCTCTGTTCTAGAGAATTCGATATTATTTGCTTTTTCACCCCCAGTGGAGTAAAAAGTTTATTCGATAATCTGCCAGATTTCCATCAAAACGGAACCCATATTGGTGCTTTTGGTACCAATACTTCCAGGGCTCTTGAAGAGCGGGGACTGGTGTTACATATTCAGGGTCCTGCCCCCAAAAAACCAAGTATGGTAGCTGCATTGGATGAATATTTGCAGCAGCAGTTGGTTAAAAAAAAATAATATCCTCCAAAGGCGGATAAGTTCCGATTCTTTTATGGTTTCCTTTACAGCCAATCTTTAATAATATGGCCAATGCACTTATTCACGAAACTAGTCCTTACCTGCTTCAACATGCGCATAATCCTGTAAACTGGTATCCTTGGGGAGAGGAGGCTCTTAGTATAGCCCGAGATGAGAATAAGCCGATTTTGGTAAGTATTGGGTATGCCGCCTGCCATTGGTGCCATGTGATGGAAAGAGAGAGTTTTGAAGATCCGGCTACAGCCGAGTTGATGAATCGATTTTTTGTAAACATTAAAATAGATCGGGAAGAGCGGCCAGATCTGGATCATATTTATATGGATGCAGTTCAAGCGATTACTGGCAGCGGTGGATGGCCCTTGCATGTATTTCTTTTGCCCGACTGTAGGCCTTTTTATGGGGGAACCTATTATCCTCCCAAACCTGCATTTAACCGCCCCAGCTGGCGGGAAGTGCTGATACAAATGCATCGGCTTTTTCAGCAAAAGCGGGAAGATATTTTTAAGCAGGCCGACCAGCTTACCCAGCATTTACAAAATGCCAATTCATTTGGTGCCGTGGAGGGTGTTATATCCGAATTATTGCTGCCGGCCACCCAGCAACTAATGGCAGAGCAACTATTGAAACAAGCGGATACCAGCTGGGGTGGTTTTGGAAATGCGCCCAAGTTTCCGCAGACATTTTCCTTGCGCTTTTTGTTAAGGCATTACCATTTTACCGGAAACCAGGCGGCATTAGATCAGGTGGTACTTAGCTTAGATAAAATGCTATTGGGTGGAATCTACGACCAGGTGGGTGGGGGTTTTTCGCGATACAGTACAGACATTCAGTGGCAGGCTCCGCATTTCGAAAAAATGCTCTACGATAATGCCCTGTTGGTGATTTTGCTTTCGGAAGCCTATCAGGTTACCGGATACGATAGATATGCCCGTGTTATTGAAGAAACCTTGCAGTTTGTGGTGGATGAATTGGGAAATGGAGAGAACGGTTATTGTAGTGCCCTGGATGCCGATAGTGAAGGAGTAGAGGGAAAATATTATACCTGGACAAATGATGAACTAGCAGATATTTTAGGGGAGGATGCGGCCTGGTTTATGGAATATTTTCAGGTAACGAAAGCTGGAAATTGGGAGGGAGTAAATATTCTTTGGTCAAGGGTGCTGCGGGATGATTATAGTATTCAACAAGGATGGGCAAAAGAAGAGGGGGAGCAGCGGTTTTCCCGATGTTTACAGAAACTGAAGGAAGTGCGGGCAAAAAGAATTCGTCCGCAATTAGACGATAAAGTGTTGCTGGGATGGAATGCCCTTATCAACCGAGCTTTTACAGCAGCCTATGCTGCTACAGGCCATGAAAAATACCGACGTTTAGCAATAGATAATCTGCAATTTTTAGAGCGTGCATTTTTACAATCCGATGGATCTTGGCACCATACCTACAAGTTGGGTAAAAGCCGGATATCGGCATTTTTGGATGATTACGCCGCTTTGATTCAGGCATACATATACCTGCAAGAAGTAACCGGTGAGCAAGACTATCTGATAAAAGCCCTTGCGGTAACGGAAAGGGTAATGGAAGAATTTATGGAAGCAACCACCGGATTTTTCTTTTTCACTGGTTCCCATCAAACGGATGTGGTGATTCGAAAAAAAGAGATTTACGATGGGGCGGTACCCAGTGGAAATGCCCTGATGGCCGCCAACCTTCAATACTTATCCGTTGTATTTGATCGGCCCGCTTACAGAGATCAGGCCCATAGTTTATTAAATGCCCTGGCATCTTCAATAATCCGGTATCCGGGATCTTTTGGTGTTTGGGCTATCACGCTGCAAACCGAAGTGGCGGGTATTGCCGAATGGGCCGTGGTTGGGCAGCAAGCCTTCCGTTTTTTGCCTTTCTTGCTCAAAAAATTCGTTCCCAATAAGATTCTTCAGGTTACAGAAACTAAATTGTTAAATTTTCCGTTATTAAGCGGGAAAAATGTGCCCGATGAGCCTGAAAAAGTACTCTTTTACCATTGTAAGAGCTACCAATGCGGCCAACCGGCAGATGATTGTGAGGTGTTTTTAGCAAATGTGTAACAAAAGATTGCTGTAATTTGCCCTCATAGTTAAGCACAAAACCACCTTTTATTGTATCATATTAATAGGATTATCTGATAAAATTTTTACTTAGTTCTCAAACATATTGTAAGTATAAAAACAAATAAAAACAATCTGGCCACCGGCCATTTTGATATTTTGTAACAGTTATAATCAATCTGTACAATGAAAGGATATGTAACAAACTCGGTTTATTTTTTGATTTCACTTGCCCTAGTTTCCTGCACATTGGGCGGTAAGTCAAAAGGAAAATTGATCAATGATGGTCAATTGCGCGGAGTAGCGGCTACTTCCCGTCCAACTATGGGGCCCCCCTTGAATATGGTATATATTCCCCCTGGAACATTTCATATGGGTCCTAGTGATGAGGATGTTAGCTATAACTATATATCCCGCAACCGACAGGTATCTATTCCTGGATTCTGGATGGATAAAACCGAAATCTCCAACGACCAGTACCGACAGTTTGTGAACTGGACCCGTGACTCCCTGATTTATAAAATTTTATTCGGACCCGGCATAAATAAAGCCAATGATACCTCTGCTGTGAATTGGAAAAAGATGGCAACCGTTAAATTAGACCGGAACACAATTGAAAAATTAAATGAACTCAACCTGGCTCCCGATAATCGTTTATATGGAAGACCTGAAATTGACCCTAGCAAAATTATGTATCGGGTAGAATTTTACGATCTGGCAACGGCTGCCAAACGCGAAAATGCCGGATTATACAGAAGTAACTTTATCATTAGAAGAGATGAGCCGATTTATCCCGATACCCTCGTTTGGATGAGAGATTTCTCTTATTCTTATAACGAGCCTATGACCAAAAGATATTTTTCTCACCCCTCCTTTGGTAAATATCCGGTAGTTGGTGTAACCTGGAAGCAGGCAGTAGCTTTTTGTCACTGGAGAACGCATTATCAAAATGCATACCTCGAAACGAAAAAAATGTTGCAAGATGCTGATTATCGGCTACCCAGCGAAAGTGAGTGGGAGTATGCCGCTCGCGGGGGCCTCACCAACTCTATGTTCCCTTGGGGCAATCCCTATTTGAGAAATAAAAAAGGTTGTTTACTTGCTAATTTCAAGCCAGGTAGGGGTAACTATATCGAAGATGGTGGCTTTTATACTGTTCCGGTGGATGCTTATTGGGCAAACCAATATGGTTTATATAATATGTCGGGAAATGTGGCTGAGTGGACGGGCTCTTACTTCTACGAAGGCGCCTATAATCTGATGTCTGATTTAAGTCCTGATATCCGGTATGAAGCAAAAGACACCGACCGCCCTCGTGAGAAGCGCAAAGTAGTGCGAGGAGGAAGCTGGAAAGACATTGCTTTTTACTTGCAAGTTAGTACCCGAAATTATGAATACCAGGATACCGCGAAATCGTATATCGGATTCAGAACTGTAATTGATCTGGCCCCTCAAAAAAAATAATTAAATAAACGAAACCAATATCCAACCCCTTGGCGGGTTACCACTAAAAAAATCAAACACAATGTCAGCAAAAATTCCAGCAAAGGTTAACAAATGGCTAGATGTATTCGTATCTCTGGCAGCAGCAGTAGTAATTTATGGAGCATTGCAAAAATTATTGCATACGCCCATTGCAGATCTAATGCTTAAAATCGGGTTAACCGTTGAAGCTTTGATATTCTTAACCTATGGGGTATTTTATGTGATATTCCCCTATATCGATGAGCATCCCGAAGTAGAGCATGTAAAACCAGCCACCGGAAATAAGGCACTGGCTTCCATGGAAAAAATGTTAAGCGATGCAGAAATTACGCCTGCTACCCTTTCTAAATTGGGTGCCGGATTTCAGAAATTGGAAAATTCTGTTTCTCAAATGACGGATATCAGTGATGTAGTAAAAACTACAGGCGATTTCTCTAATAAAACCAAAGAAGCAACCGTGGCATTGGCTTCCATTAAAGATGCTGCTAACACAGCTTCTATGTCGCTGGCGGGTTTCCATGGTGCTTCCGATAGTACCAAAGAATTCCATGTGCAAATGCAATCCCTTACCAAGAATTTGAACTCGCTTAATACCATTTATGAGCTGGAATTGCAAGAAGGAAATAATCACCTGAAAGCTATGAATGATTTCTATGGTAAATTGGCCCAGGCCTCTTCCGCCATGGCCGGTAGTGCCGAAGATGCCATGAAGGCGAAGGATCAAATTGCTGCTTTATCCAGCAACCTTGGCAAGCTGAATCAATTATACGGAAACATGCTCACTGCAATGCAAGGCCGTTAATCGAATTGAATGAAAAACCCATTTATCGTGACTATTAAATTATAAAGCAACATGTCACTACCTAAAGAGCCGAGGCAGAAAATGATCAACATTATGTACCTAGTGCTTACCGCACTGTTGGCACTGAATGTTTCGGCAGAAATTTTGAACGCATTTAAAACCGTAGACCATAGTCTTCAGTCTGCCACGGGCATTATCGAAAAAAAGAATGCTGATATTTTTGCTTCCTTTAAGAGAAAGCTGGAGGATCCGGTGTCTCGAGAGAAAGCAAGTATCTGGTTTCCCCGTGCCGAGCAAGCTAAAAAGCTGGCGGATGAATTATATACTTATCTAGAGAACCTGAAGAAAGAACTCAAGCAGGAAGCAGGTTTGAAGAAGAATGAAGAAGGCGAAGAAGTATATAAAGAAGATGATCTGGATTCCCCTACCCGTTTATTTATTGCTGCTCCACCGGAGGGAAAGGGTAAGGGTCAAGAGTTATTCAAAAAATTATCTGATTTTAAAACTCAGTTACTTGCCATTGATGAAACGCTGGCATTAGAAATTGGTAAAAATCTTCCGCTGGATTTATCTATTCCTAAAACCAATAATAAAGCCAGAAAAGAAGATTGGGCTTTCCATTATTTTCATATGACGCCAGCCATCGCTGCTATCACCATTTTAAGTAAACTACAGAATGATGTTAGAAATTCAGAGGCGCAGGTGGTAGAGTATTGTCATAAGGAAATTGGAGAAGTTGAAATTATCTACGACGAGTTTCAGGCTTTTGCTCAAGCCGATACCCGTTATCTGATGCAAGGGGAAGAATTAGTAATTACAGCAGGTATAGGCGCATTTAGCAAAAATGCTCAGCCAACTATTACCATTGATGGCAGATCGGTACCTGTTAAAGACGGAGCCGGTGAATATAAGCTTACTGCTAACGAACCAGGCCTTTATAGTAAAAAAGTACGGATTGACTTCAAAAAGCCCGATGGCACTGCTTCTTCTGTTGAAAAAGAAGTAAAGTACTCTGTAGGTACCCCCAGCGGATTAGTAGTTTCTACCGATAAAACCCGTGTTTTTTATGCCGGGTTAGAAAACCCGCTGAGTGTTACCGGCGGTAGTGGAGATGAAAAAGTAAGTGTAAGTTTTGCAGGTTCCGGTGTTACTGGTAATAAAGTAGGTGCCGGTCAATATATGGTTAATTGCAAAGATCCCGGTGTGGCAACGGTAATTGCAACGGATGGTAAAAATACTCAAAAGTTAACCATCCCTATTAAGCGACCTCCAGATCCACTGGCAACAGTGGGCGGTAAGGCTGGCGGACCAGTTCCTGCTAACTTTTTTAAAGCGCAATTGGGTGTGGCTGCTGAATTAAAAGATTTCGTTTTTGAAGGAGTTAAATTTAAGGTAATCGAATATACCTTGGTATTCAACGGAAAAGGGTTTCCAGAATTGGCATTTACACAAATTAAAGGCGGACCTTACTTTAATGACGAAGCCAAACAATACCTGAAAATGTGCAGAGATGGTACCACAGTTGTTATTGATGAAATTAAAGTGTTGGGGCCTGATGGAACCCGTAAACTCGAGCAAAATATATCATTTACGCTACAATAATATGAATATGAAAAAGCTGCTCATTGTAGGAATGGTTTTAGCCGGTATGGGAATAGGCGTTCAGTCTATTGCTCAATCGGGATATGGTAAAAAACCTGCTACTACCCCTGCTGCACAGCCCCCGGCTGCTCAACCTGCCCCAAAAACACCCGCACCCGCTGCAAAGGGCGGAACGGCAGCCAAAAATAAAAAGGGCGCTACCCAAGCCGCCGCTAACCAAGCAGTTCAGGCCGCACCAGAACCAGCACCTGTGTTGGCTGCAGCGCCTAAAGTAGATACCATCCCTGTTGAATACGACACAACCAGTGCAGTTTCAAGACCGGAAATTTCACTTAGAAACGCTTTTGCTACCGACCGGAGCCAAAACAGAGATCGTAAGCCATTGGAATATGAACATCTGCGGGAAGATGATAATATGTGGAGTGAATTTATCTGGCGCGAAATTGATGCCCGAGAAAAAATGAACCAGTCTTTCAATTATCCCGGATCGGATGACAATGGAGACCGTCGCTTCTTTTCGATATTGGTAAATGCCATTCAATTTGATTCGGTAACTGCCTTTGGGGATGATATGTTTACCCGACCTTATACCTCAGATAAAATTCGTTCCGTTGTAAATGGCGGTTTAGATACGGTAGATGTTCCCGATTTAGAAAATGGTGGCATTAAGAAAAAGCAAGTAACCTATAAGCCACTTTTCTCATTTGATTCTGTATATACCTTCCGAATTAAGGAGCAATTAATTTTCGATAAAGAAGCAAGTCGCCTATTCACACGCATCATTGGTATTGCACCCATTGCCAAGCGTATGGTAGGGGGTCGTTCTGAACCTTTTACCTTATTCTGGCTCTATTATCCTGATTTACGCAAAACCTTTGCTAAAATAGACGTGTATAACCCCAAAAATTTCTCCAGTCGTATGACTTGGGAGGAACTTTTCGAGAGTCGATATTTTAGTAGTTATATCACCAAATCCAGTGCTAATAACCCTAAAAATATAGATCTGCTTCAGATTGCCGGAAATAGTAAACTGATGCGCTTGTATGAGGGGGAGAATATCAAGACTAGGATTTTTAACTTTGAACAAGACCTTTGGCAGTACTAAAAGGTATCATATTTTCTTTTAAAAAGGGGGCTTGTAGCCCCCTTTTTTTTATATCATAATCAATAAGTTACTAATTATTTATCTTCTTGTTTGAAATATCCTAATAAATTAGTATCTTCGTTACGGTTTTTCATAGGATATTGGATTTTAAAACGGGACTGGATTTTTATCCTGGTCCCTTTTTTATTTATAACCCTCCCTAAAATAGTTCACTACTAAGGCAGCTTTAGATTTGCCAATAATTTTCTCCAATGATTCGGGTGATTGTAGCTGAACCTTTTTTACTGATTTAAATGCAGTTAATAATTGTTGAGCTGTTTGTGATCCAATTCCCGGAATTTTTTCTAATCCGTTGGTAAAAGTTCCCTTAGAGCGAATATTCCTGTGGAAGCTAATTCCAAAGCGATGTACTTCATCGCGGATAAATCTAATTAGTTTCAAACTGTCGCTATTCCAAGGTAGGCGAATAGATTGCTGATCCCCTGCAAAAAATAATTCTTCCTCATTTTTCGCTAACCCAATTACCGTCATTTTACCAATCAATTGCAATGCCCGAATACTCTCTAGGGCAGCATTCAATTGTCCCTTGCCGCCATCTATAATTACTAATTGCGGCAGTGATTTTTCTTCTTCTAATAATCTTTTATACCTGCGATATACTACTTCTTTCATGGTAGCAAAATCATCAATGCCAGTTACAGTTTTTACGTGATAGTGCCGGTAATTTTCTTTGCTGGGTATGCCCTCTAAAAAACATACCATGGCCGATACCGGATAACTGCCTTGAAAATGACTATTATCAAAACATTCTATATGTGCTGGTAAGGCGGGTAATTGCAAAAGTGCTTGCAGCTCGCTTAATACTTGCTTTTTTTCTGCGGCTGATTTACCTACTGGCTGCCATAATTTTTTTTGCTGAATTTCCTGTTGATAGTAATTCACATTCTTCAGGGATAAATCTAATAGCTTTTTCTTTTCTCCAGCTTTTGGAACCAGGATAGTAATATCTTTTTCCGGATAATTAATCGGAAACGGCACCACACATTCAGCTGCCATGCTGTTAAATTGCGCTCGCACGTTGGCAAGGGCAAAAATCAATACTTCTTCATCTGATTCTTCTAATTGAATTTCCAACTGAACGGTATGCGTTTGAACTATGGTTCCATGTTGAACCATCAGATAGTTTACATAAGCGGTAGACTGGTCTCGCAATAAAGAAAACACATCTAGGTTTCCGTGTAATTTGCCTACAATCACCGATGATGCCTGATACGCTTCCAGCGAATTGATTTTTTTTTGCCAAATAGCTGCCTCTTCAAAACGCAACAACTCGCTGCTTTCTTTTAGCTGTTTTTTAAGATAGGCAGTTACCGGCTGCAAATTCCCTTTGATGATATTTTTTACCTGCAATAGATCTTCTGAATAGGCTGCTGCTGATTGTTTTTTTTCGCAGGGACCTTTACAATTACCCAGATGATATTCTAAGCATACTTTATATTGGCCCTTTTCAATTTTGTCGGCAGCAAGATTAAGGGTGCAGGTTCTTAGTGGAATCATTTGTTTAACCAGTTCTAACAACTGCCGCACGCTGCCAACAGATGCGAAAGGTCCGATATACTCCGACCCATCGGCATATTTTCTGCGGGTAAGGAATACACGGGGAAATGGTTCTTTTTTGATTACTATATACGGGTATGTTTTATCGTCTTTAAGCAGAATATTATACCGGGGGTGATACTGTTTAATCAGGGCATTTTCTAGCAGAAAAGCATCTTGTTCCGAATCTACAATCGTAAATTCTATCCGATCAATTCTTTTTACCAGTTCATGGGTTTTATAGGTAGTAAATGTATTGGTAAAATACGAGGATACCCTTTTCCGGAGATCCTTTGCTTTGCCTACATACAATAACTGATTTTCCGCATTGTAATATTTGTAGATACCCGGCTCGTGCGGAAGTCCCAGGGCAATCGGGGCAAATTCTTCCTGCGTCATAACGGGGTGTTTTTTTCAGGTTCCCAACTTACTTCTATTATTTCTGTGTTGGCAGTTCCTGCTTTATCGGTTTTGGTTCTGCTAATTAAGAATCCTTTATTGGTTCTCCAACTCAGGTGTTCGTTAACCGAAGTGTCGGCTATTTCGTAACTACACTGTATGTTTATTCTTTTTACCAAACGGTTCTGATCGTTCAGCAGGATATCTGTATATTCAAAAGCGGCTTGTTCGGGCTTTAGTGGCTGATAGGTAAGTGTATAACTGCTGGTACTTAAATCATGTAGGATACTTTCTTTGTAGAGTTGCTTCTCTTTGGTGAATTGGGTTAGCAAACTGTCGAATAATCCGCAAAAGAGCAAAAAAGAATCTCTCTCTAGGCTATGAATGCTGGTCTGTTGATTTCTGGTATATCGAAAGGTACGGGGTAAATTACTCAAATCGGCATCTTCAATCTGCCCATGAATAAAATGTGCAATCGGATAAAAGGAGGCGGTATCTGCTAGTGCCTGCACAGAACCCACTTTCCCTGATTTTTGCTTGCATCCTGCCCACACCATTATCAACGCGATAAATATTATCCAGCCTTTCATCCCCTAAAATTATTCAATTTTACTGAAGGCAATTACAGAAATAATCACTCGCTTATTTGTATGGGCGGGTAACGCTAAAACGAATACCGTAATCAATCAGATTCTCCCGAACCGGGTAGAGGTTAGAGTAGGTAGGAAGGTTTTGATATCTCACTTGCGGACCTACTGAGAAGGTGGCTGTTCGGGTTTGATACGTTAGGTTAATGCCTGCACCGGTATTAATATTCCATTTGCGCAACAAATCCTTTCCTTCGGTATAGTGCTTGTAATCAGAAGAGATTAGCCAGGTATTGGATTGTAAAGTAAAGGTAGGTTGCACAGAAGCTTCGGCTGTTAGTCCCCATTTTTTACCATCCAGCACTTTCCATTGTATACCCACAGGAGCAGATATTTGATACATGCTGTTGCTGAGGGTAGTTGCCCGATAGCCGGCATTATTGTTATACGGGGAATAAAAACTAATCGTTTCAACTCCTCTGTTATTAATCAGCGACATAGAAGCCAAATCTCGTGTTCGTGTTTCAAAGGTTTCAATTTCGTATCTGCGCAAATTCAGTTGTAAACCTGTGGTTAACTGAAAGCGCTTGGAAAGACTGTATAAAATGGAAAAGCCTAGTTCTAGTCCTAATGCCGGCCGATGCCGAACTACTTCATTCACACCACTATTCAAATTACTGGTTAGGGGCAGATTGGCTGCGGAGGAGCTGTTGGTAGCAGTGGTTTGAATTAATTCTTTCAGCTTATAATCAGTTAATTGGCGGAAGCTGATAGAAGGGGTTGCATACACTTGAAAGCCAATCCTTGAACTTTTGTGTTGAATAGGCGTGTTACCTACAAAGGGGAAATCCTTCAAATACTCATCCGTAGATTGTTGAAGATTCCCTTTTGCATTTGCCATTTTTCGCAATTCATTTGCAGGGTTGGCAGTATTTTCTTCTGCGTCGGCAGTTGAATCGTATAAGATAGATTCGGTAGTAATGGGTGTTAGAATAGTAGCCGATACCGTTTGAGATTCATTAACAGGTAATGCCAATGGAGTAGACTGCCCCAAAGTAAGGGTTGCCTGTTTTTCTGGTGTGAAAAGTTCCCTAGGTGCAACAGCCGGTTCAATAACAGCGTGGTTATAATCAACGGGAGGCTGAATAGCGGCGATGGTTGCCATAGTTAATGCTTCGGGTGCGATACTTTTCAGGTAATGATTATTTTTTTCATCCGGCGATAATTCATTTTGCTCGGAAGGGCTTGCTGAGGCTGAGACGGTTTGCTGACTTACGGGTGGCAGAATCAGGATGTGGGTATTGGGTGTTCGGTTGAGCAGGGTAGAAATGGTAAGTGCTGAAATTATAAATAGAGAGATAAATGTGAGGGCTGGCCATGATTGTTTGCCGTGCAACTCTGTTCTGATCTTGTTCCACACAGGGTCAGACGGATACATCCGGTGCGATTTTACTTCCTCTTGTAAAATCTGCTCAAAATCTTCTTGTTGGTACTTGTTTTTCATATTAATCAGACCAATCCTACTTATTTATGTGGCCATCCAAGAGAGGTCTTCCCTTGGTTGGTCAATTATTTTTTTACGTATCAACATGGTTTCCAGTAATGCCTTTGAACGGGTATACTGACTCCGGCTGGTACTCTCACCTATATCCAATAACTCACCAATTTCACGATGACTATACCCTTCAATCGCATACAGGTTTAGCACCGTTCTATACCCTACTGGTAGCAGCCGAATACATTCAATCACCTGCTTGGCCTGCATAATGGAGGGGATGGTTTCCTCTTTCACCTGCAGGATATTGGCATCGGTTAGTTCAATGCTATCATTGAACTTTTTATGTTTTTTCAGAAAATTGATACAGGTGTGTACTATGATTCTCCTGATCCAGCCCTCAAAAGAGCCTTTATTCTGAAACGTATGTATGTGGGTAAACACTTTGATGAACGCCTCCTGGAGCATGTCTTCGGCATCTTCTCTGGTAGGAGAAAACCGATAGCAAACACTGAGCATTTTGGGACTGTACTGGTTGTACAATTCCCGCTGTGCGGCAGCATCGTTTCGTAAACAGCCTGCAATGATGGCCTGCTCCGTCATGAGGGTAAAATTGTTAACCCTAAATATAGACAATTTTTCGGTTGTTTCGCTGCATTTGGAGATGGCTCACTTGCAAATAATATATAATATTAATGTTTTTTTTTGGTATCAGGCAACAATAAGTAATTTTAAAGTATCTTAAACGTTAATTAGATTTAAGACTATGAGCCGGCGAAAATTTATTTCGCAAATAATTAAACCAGCTTCTGTTCAGGAAGCCCCGCCTCCACCTCCTGGAGGTGGATTAACGCCTTATACGGGGGTATGGACTACCGATCAGGTAATTCATATGCTTAAAAGAACCCAGTTTGGAGCTCGGCCTGAGGACATTCAATATTTTGCTGCCAGAACTTTTTCGCAGGCGATGGATGAAATTCTGCAACCTACGGCACCTGCACCGGCACCTCCGGTAAAAGATTATGTTCCATCTGCGAATGTTCTTAAGCCCGATACCAATGTGGCTGCCGGAACAACTTGGGTAAATGATATTGGGGCTGATGGGGCTTTAAACGGCAACCGGATTTTATCTTTTCAAAAATGGTGGGTTGGTAACTTAATCAATCAGGATAGAAGTATTCGAGAAAAAATGATTTTATTCTGGCACAATCATTTTGCCACCGAAGCAGACACAATCGGTAATCCAATTTATGTATATCGACATCATCAGGTTCTACGCAATAATGCCCTTGGTAATTTTAAGGCATTAACCCGCGCCATTACATTGGATCCGGGAATGCTAGTGTATTTGAATGGACAATTAAATACACTCAATGCTCCCGATGAAAATTATGGTAGGGAATTACAAGAACTTTTTTGTTGTGGAAAAGGGCCGGAGTCAAAATATACAGAAGATGACGTAAAAGCTGCTGCCCGCGTATTAACTGGTTGGCGAATAAATGCTTCCACTGCCACCTCTTTTTTTGACATTAATCGGCACGATAAGAGTTCGAAAAAGTTTTCTTCATTTTACAACAACGCCACCATTGCTGGCCGCAGTTCCGCTACTGCAGGCGATCTGGAACTGGATGATATGCTGAATATGATTTTTGCCACGAATGAAGTAAGCAAATACATTTGCAGAAGATTGTATCGTTGGTTTATTTATTATGATATAGATGCCACAGTAGAGGCTACCATCATCACCCCGCTTGCCAATATATTTGTTCAGAATAATTACGAAATATTGCCGGTGCTGCAAGCACTCCTGAAAAGCGAGCACTTTTTTAATTCACTCACAGTTGGATGTCAGATAAAAAGTCCTATAGACCTGATAGTAGGATTATGCCGGGAGTTTGCCATTGCACTTCCTCCTGCATCCGATTATACCACTAACTATGGTATTTATAATTATTTTTTTAACTGGGCAACCGGCATGCAGCAACGAATTGGTGATCCTCCGGATGTAAGCGGCTGGAAAGCCTACTATCAAGAACCGCAATTTTATGAGGTTTGGATAAATAGTGACACCTTACCTCGGCGCATCCAGTTTTCCGACATCATGATTGTGAATGGATATACCCTCAATGGTTTTGTTACAAAAATCAATCAAGTTGAATGGGTAAAGATGCTATCAAAGCCCGCAGATCCCAATGAATTAATCAGTGATATCACCTATCGGTTATTGCGAATAGATATTTCAGCCGCCTCTAAGCAGCAATTGAAAAGAGATATCTTACTGGGAGGACAATCGGATGATCATTATTGGACAGATGCCTGGAACCTTTATTTGTCAACCCCGGGAAATACTAACAATACAAATACCGTTAGAAATCGGTTACGTGATTTGATAAAGTATATTATGAATTTACCAGAATATCAATTGTGTTAATCCAACACAGAAAATCACCTTCATGAAAAGAAGATCTTTTTTACAAAAAACTTTGCCAGCCGGGGTGCTTTTGCCATCACTGCTGAATGGTTTTTCTTTTCGTGCACTTGGAATGGATTCTCCGGAATTATCTTCCTTATTACTGCCGGTTACCGAAACTGATCATGTGTTGGTAATTGTTCAGCTAAATGGAGGTAATGATGGATTAAACATGGTGGTGCCGCTCGAAAATTTCAGTAATTATGTAAATGCGCGTAGCAATCTTTATATTCCAGATACGAAAGTATTGCCACTCAACGGCAAAGTTGGTTTACACCCGGCCATGACGGGCTTGGAAAGTTTGTATCAGGAAGGTCAGTTGAAAGTGATTCACTCCGTGGGATATCCCCAACCTAATTTTTCGCATTTTCGTGCTACGGATATCTGGATGAGTGCCAGCGACAGTTCTACCATTGTTAACAGCGGCTGGGCCGGACGATATTTGAATTATGAATATCCCAATTTTCCGAATGGATATCCCAATGCAAGCATGACTGATCCACTGGCTATTCAAATTGGGTCTGTTACCTCGTTAACTTTTCAGGGACCGGCTGTTAGCATGGGCATGAGTATTAGCAGTGCTACCAATTTTTACAACCTTGTGAATGGGGTTACCGACCCAGCTCCCAATACTCCGGCAGGCAAGGAATTGACATATGTAAGAATGGTTTCTCAGCAAACGCAGCAATATGCTACGTCTATCAAAGCGGCAGCTGCTAAGGTAACCAAACAGGTAACCTATCCCACGGCGAATTCATTGGCCGACCAACTGAAAATAGTAGCCCGTTTAATTGCGGGTGGTTTAAAAACCAGGGTTTATATGGTTAATTATGGGGGATTTGATACCCATGCTGTTCAGGTGAATAGCAATGACACCACTACCGGTTCTCATGCTACCCTGTTAAAAAATGTGAGTAGCGCTATTAAGGCATTTCAGGATGACTTACGTATGCTGGGTGCCGAAGATCGCGTGGTGGGTATGACGTTTTCTGAATTTGGCCGCCGGGTTAAGAGTAATGGCAGTATCGGAACAGACCATGGTTCTGCTGCCCCCTGTTTTTTGTTTGGTAAGCATGTAATGGGCGGCGTTTTAGGCGATACTCCCATTATTCCTGCTAATGCCACCGTAAACGATAACGTCCCATTCCAATACGATTTTAGAAGTGTATATGCTACCCTTTTATCTAAATGGCTTTGTGTAGAAGACCGCGATCTGCAACAAATCATGCTGAAAAATTTTCAGCAACTCCCACTAATAAATGGTATAGCCTGTAAAAAACCGGTTAATCTTTCTGGTGAACAACTTATCAGTAATTATCCCAATCCCTTTACCAGCTCAACGGTTATTACTTTTAAAACGGCGGGAGGGCATACACTTATTCAGGTGATGGATACCTCGGGTAGGGTAGTGGCAAACCTTACCGATAAAGAATATGCCCCCGGCTCCTATACGGTTACATTCAACAGCGGGTTTATGCCCAGCGGGGTTTATTATGCAAGGCTACAGAATATGGCTACTCAGCAAGTGCGGCCGATGCTGAAAGTGCGCTAGTAAATAGCATTATGAATAGGTACGCATAAGTCCCTAATTTATTGACCTATTTATTTCCAACAGAGGCTTTTTCACAATGCATGTATCTTTGTTCTGTAATTATTAATTATGGAATTATCAATTAATACCCCTGCCCTATTATTTCCGGCCATCAGTTTAGTAATGCTGGCATATACCAATCGCTTTCTCTCCTTATCAAATCGTGTAAGAAACCTGCATGATAAATATGGCGAGCATGAGCAAAAGGTAATTATCCTGGGGCAGATTAAAAATTTAAAGTATCGCCTTAAACTGATCAAGCGAATGCAAACCCTGGGGGTACTAAGTTTTCTATTTTGTATTGCCTGTATGTTCTTTGTGTATCTACAAATATTTTCATTAGCCCATGTGGTATTTGCCAGCAGTTTGCTACTGTTTGCGGCATCCCTGCTATTGTCCTTATTAGAAATACGCCTAAGTACCCGCGCTATTGAGCTAGAGTTGAGTGATATGGAGGGGCTCGAAGATCCTTCGGTACTCGAATACCTGAAGAAAAAGCTGGAGGGCAAATTTTGATTAGGCTCAATATCCATTATTCCATAACTGGCGCCATCTTTCTTTCCCCAATCTGCTGGCGCCACATAGCATAGTATAAGCCCTTTTCGGCTAATAATTCAGCATGGCTGCCAGTTTCAATGATCTGCCCTTTCTCCAGCACATAAATCCGGTCGGCATGCATTATGGTGCTGAGGCGGTGGGCAATCATTACGGTGATTTGTTGTTTTTCGGCCGATATTGCTCGAATGGTATTGGTGATTTCTTCTTCCGTTATACTATCCAATGCAGAAGTGGCTTCATCGAAAATCAGCAGCTTGGGTTTACGAATCAATGCGCGCGCTATGGATAAACGTTGTTTTTCTCCTCCACTTAATTTCAAGCCGCCTTCCCCAATAACCGAATCAATTCCTTTTTCGGCCTTGGATAGTAATTTATCGCAACTGGCCTTACTCAAGGCTTCCAATATATCGGCCTCTGTAGCTTGCGGACAAACAAATAGCAGGTTTTCACGAATAGTACCGGCAAATAGTTGTGTGTCTTGCGTAACAAATCCAATTTGACTTCTCAATTCATCAAATACAATTTCCGAACTGTCAATTTGGTTGTAAGAAATGCTGCCCTGTTGGGTTTGATACAATCCAACCAGCAGTTTCATCAGCGTACTTTTTCCGGCACCACTGGGCCCAACAAAAGCAACGGTTTCACCTCGGGCAACCTGAAAGCTTACATTCTCCAAGGCATTATATTGAGCCGTTTGATGTTTAAACGATAAATCCTTAAAAGTAAGCTGTTTAATGTCTCCTACTTTGCTCGGATGGTCGGGCTTAGGTTCTGATGGCTTCTGCATCAGGTTATGAAAATTATTTAAAGAGGCTTCCGCTTCCCGGTACGAAAGGATGATATTTCCAATTTCTTGTAGGGGTCCAAAAATGAAAAAAGAGTAAAAGGTAAGGGTCATCACTTCGCCCGCCGTTAACTTTCCCTGAAAAACCAGCCACAGCAGGGTGAACATGATTACCTGACGTAACATGTTTACAAATGTTCCCTGTATAAAGCTGAGCGAACGAATGCTCTTTACTTTTCGCAGTTCCAACCCCAAAATTTTATAAGTGTTTTTATTCAGTCGGGTAATTTCCTGATCGGTAAGTCCCAAACTCTTCACCAATTCGATGTTACGCAAGCTTTCAGTTGTACTTCCCGCAAGCATCGTTGTTTCCTTCACAATATTTTTTTGAATCAGCTTTATTTTTTTACTCAGTAAACTGGTGAGAACAGATAGAAATACAATACCCAATGTATAAATAGGCATGATTGACCAGTGAAGTCGGAAGGAGTAGATAGAAATAAATACAATGCCTACCAGAATTCCAAATAGTACATTGATGAAAGAGATAATGAATCTTTCCGTATCGGTTCTTACCTTGGTTAATATGGAAAGGGTTTCTCCGCTTCGCTGGTCTTCAAATTCCTGATAGGGCAATTCCATGGAATGCTTCAGTCCATCCGTAAATATTTTGGCACCAAATTTTTGTACAATCACATTGCTGAAATAATCCTGAAAGGCTTTGGCTATTCTTGATATCATAGCTACGCTGATCAAAATTCCCAGGATGCCTAATACGCCCCAGATAAATTCTGATTGAGTACGGGAGCCGGTAACAATAAATTTTTTGCCGGCGTCAAAATAGCCTGTTTCGTAGGGGTGAAAGGCATATATGTCGAGCAATTTCCCAAAAAAATAAGGGTCGAGCATAGAAAATGACTGGTTAATGGCAGCCAGTAATAGGGCCAATAATACAAGCCAGCGGTAGGGTTTCAGGTATTGCAATAATAACTTCATGAAATACTTTTTTCGGCAGAAAGGTTCGTGAAGGGGCAAAGTTGTAACAAAGAACCCAAATCAGGGTATTTTTTTGATTAGCGGGTGCCTGAGCGGGCATTTACTAAGCAGGGTTATCCCCTGTTTGTGCAAAACTATCAGATACGGGTAGATGGGAGAGGCGCCCGAATTGCAGTAAATTACATAAACTATTTTTTTATGCGTTGGAGAAAATTTAATGGAGAAGCTATCGCACAGCCTATTCAGGATGCTGTGCGGGAAACCATTCATCAGGAAACAGAACAGGGCATAAAACTAAAAGTTTGTATTGGAACCGATAGTCAGGTAAAAGGTGAAATTACCGAATTTGCAACAGTGATTGTGTTTTTACGCGAGCATGCCGGTGGTTTTATGTTCATTCACAATGATAAAATGAAACAATCCTTTCACATTAAAGAAAGAATGCTTATGGAGGTTGCAAAAAGCATTGAGGTAGCCTATGCCTTATGTGATATATTTATTGAATATGGAGTTGATTTGGAAGTTCATGCCGACATCAACACCAATCCACAATTTAAAAGCAATGATGCTTTAAAGGAAGCAATGGGATACATTCTTGGAATGGGATTTGCCTTTAAAGCTAAACCGGAAGCCTTCGCCAGCAGTTGCTGTGCCGATAAAATGGTGAACTAGCTTTAGGCAGGGCTGCTCAATAATAAGTGGTTATTACTTTCAATATACCCTACCAACTCTTCTTTGCCACTTTTGGTTTCGGCACTGGTAACAAAATGACGGGGCAAGAATTGCCAGGTTTTTTTCAGTTCATCTAAAAATTCTTGTACATGTCGCTTTACAGCACCGGGCTTTTCTTTATCCGACTTGGTAAAAACCAAACAAAAAGGCACTTTCCATTTTTCTAGTTGACTTACAAATTCCAGATCAACTTTTTGTGGAGAATGTCGGCTATCGATTAACACAAAAACTTCGGAAAGATTGGTTCTTTTTGTTAAGTAGTCGGCAATCATTTTCTCCCAGCGAGCTCGTTCGGTTAGCGAAATTTTCGCATACCCATATCCCGGTAAATCAACCAGATACCAGTCATGTTTTTTAGACTTGCCCGATTTGCCACTGGAAACCGTAAAATGATTAATCAGTTGTGTTTTTCCCGGTGTTGCGGAGGTTTTGGCCAGATTTTTTTGACCCGTGATTAAATTAATCAGCGATGACTTTCCTACATTACTTCTGCCAATAAAGGCATATTCAGGCCGGTCGGGTGCAGGACATTGCGTAACCAAAGCGGATGAAATAAGATACTTGGCCTGGTGTATGGGCATAAAAAGAGAACATTAAAATTTCGGTTATTTCTTTCGCTTGATAACCAAACTGTCTGCCGGATATTTATGTTTGATACTGTCACGTACCGCTTCACACCAATCAAACAGGGTTTGTTTTTCCGCATCACTTAATCTGGCTTCTTTGTGAATAAGGGTATAAGATTCGAGCGGCATTTCTCCTTCTTTCACCTGCTCGATACATTCTTCCAGCTTTTTATATTGCTTGGCAATCCGGTAGCCGCTAAACTCATTTAAATTGAAATGTTTTTTTCCGTCGGTAACATGATCATTTAGCCACCAGGCTAGGGGTTGAATCTCTGCATATAAAGGGTAACGGGTATTATTGGAATGGCAATCATTACAAGCCTTATCAAAAATCTTAGTAACGCTATCGGATATTGGGTAGCTTAGACTAATATCTTTCGATTTGTCGCCTGAATTATTTTTTGCAGGTCTAAATGCCTGCATAACTACAAAGGCTACCAATAGGAACAATAAAATTTTTTTTATCATGGGGAGTTGTTTGAATGATTGTTCTGTAAAATACGCAAATAATTAATCAGTTGTTTCAGTGATTAGCACCTGTCCTGTCATCTCTGCAGGAATAGGAATCTGCAGCAACTGCAGAATAGTAGGTGCCAGATCGCCAAGTTTCCCCGATAGCAGCTTGCCTTTGTAAGAGGCATCTATCAGAAACAGCGGAACCGGATTAAGGGTATGGGCGGTATTGGGGGTACCATCTTCATTAATCATAAAGTCGGCATTTCCATGATCGGCAGTAAGCAGTATGGAATATCCATGGGCTAAAGCAGCGGTAACTACCCGCTGAACACAGGCGTCTACCGTTTCAACTGCTTTTATGGCAGCGGCAAAAACACCGGTATGCCCAACCATGTCGGCGTTGGCATAATTCAGACAAATAAAATCTGCTGTTTCTTTTTCGATTTCCGGAATCAGCAGGTCGGTAATTTCCACTGCGCTCATTTCGGGTTGTAAATCGTAGGTAGCTACTTTTGGGGAAGGTACCATAATTCGGCTCTCTCCAGTAAAAGGGTTTTCTCTACCTCCACTGAAGAAGAAAGTAACGTGCGGATATTTTTCTGTTTCTGCTATCCGGATTTGTTTTTTTCCATGCGCTTCCAGCACTTCTCCCAAAGTGTTAATGAGGTTATCATTGTTAAAAATCACCCCTACCTGCTGAAAGGTTTGGTCGTACTGCGTCATTGTAGTAAAGTGCAGGGCTAATTTTTTCATCCCCCATTCTGGAAAATCTTGTTGGGTAAGCACGGTGGTTATCTCGCGACAGCGGTCGGTTCTAAAATTAAAACAGATTACGGCATCTCCTTCCTGAATGATGGCAACCGGTTTACCATCGGCCTCCAATAATACGGTGGGCTTAATAAATTCGTCGGTTACACCAGCTGCGTAGGCATTTTGTATGCCATCTCTCGCCGAAATCGCGGAAGGGCCTTCTCCTTTTACTAGGCAATTATAGGCAAGCTGAACACGCTCCCATCTTTTATCTCGGTCCATCGCATAATACCGCCCACTTACGGAAGCCAGCTTTCCTCCTGATTGAAGTAGATGTTCTTCTAGTGCAGTAATATATCCAAGTCCGCTTTTTGGGTCTGTATCTCTACCATCTGTAAAAGCATGAATGTAAACTTCTTCTAATCCTGCTGACTTACATAAATCGCAAAGGGCTTTTAGGTGGCTGGTATGTGAATGCACACCGCCATCACTTACCAAACCCATTAGGTGTAAGGGCTTTTTGTTGATTTTGGCATATTGAATGCTTTCTTGAAGAACAGCATTGGTTGCCAGTTCTCCTTCCCGAATGGCCACATTAATGCGCTGTAACTCCTGATATACAATTCTGCCGGCCCCCAAATTCAGGTGGCCTACTTCACTATTTCCCATTTGGCCTTCGGGTAATCCTACGGCTTCTCCGCAGGTAATGAGGGTGCTATTGGGGTATTGATGATACAAGGCACTTACAAAAGGAACTTTTGCCTGCTGAATAGCATCCGCAGTAGGTACTTTTCCTAGTCCCCATCCATCCATGATAATTAATATTACTTTCTTATCCATATACAAATTTACGATTTTATCAAAGAAGCTTTTTGCTTATCTTTTGTGAAATAAGCCTAGAATGGTACTTTTGGCATGTTATTGGTAGGATAATGGCTAAATTTGATTGTATGAGGAAGATTGGGTTTCTATGTTTATTGGCTTTGAGCAGTTTTTCATTTTCTACCCAAAGTGATTTAGAAATGTTGGTGTCAACCCTAAAAACTGCACAAGCTAATGAGGTGGCCGAATATTTCGATGCCATGGTCGACATGAAATTTCCCGAGAAAGACGAAATTAAAAATGTTAGTAAGAATCAGGCAGCTATTGCGCTCAGTTCCTTTTTTTCGGAGAAGTCTATACAGGGTTTCGAAAAGATATCAAATCGTGAAATTGGGAATACGATGTATATGACTGGCCGTTTACTGAATGGAGGTAAGGGCTATAATATTACCTTGATGATGAAGATGATTAAGGGGAAGCATTATATTATAACGGTTCGGATAAATTAATTTCCTTTGGGTTAGCTGAAACTATTAAACAAATTCCCCTCAATTAGATTATCATGGAAAATCCCCTGCATACTTTACTGTTGCATGCTTTGCAGGAAGACGAGGGCAGTGGCGATCACAGCACCCTCAGCTGTATACCTGCCGGCAAAAGGGGAAAAGCAGTTTTAAAAGTTAAGCAGAGTGGAATAGTAGCAGGTATGCAGGTTGCGGAAACCATATTCCGAATTCGAGAAGAAAATATTCAGTTTACCCCCTTTCTTTCTGATGGCCAACCCATGCAAGTGGGTGATAAGGCTTTTGAAGTGGAAGCCGATATGCGCACCATTCTAACCTGTGAGCGGCTCGTACTTAATTGTATGCAGCGCATGAGTGGTATAGCAACGCTCACTCGTACCTATGCGAGCCTGCTGAGCAACTATTCAACCCGCTTGCTTGATACCCGGAAAACAACGCCAAATTTTCGCTTGCTCGAAAAAGAAGCTGTGCGAATAGGAGGAGGACATAACCATCGCATGGGTTTATTTGATATGATTATGTTGAAAGACAATCACATCAGTTATTGCGGAGGCATTACTGCCGCTATTGAAGCAGCCCATACTTATGTTCACGAAAAAAACCTCAATCTTTCCATTGAAGTGGAAGCTGGAAATTTACAGCAGGTAGCAGAAATCTGCTCAGTAGGTGAGGGCAAGGTTTTCAGAATCATGCTGGATAATTTTAGTCCGCACCAAGTTGCAGAAGCCATAGTTTTTATTAATCGTCGTTTCGAAACAGAGGCAAGTGGTGGAATTGGCTTACATAATATTGTTGATTACGCCCAAACCGGTGTTGATTTTGTAAGTGTAGGCGGATTAATTCATCAGGCCACTAGTTTAGATCTTAGTTTAAAAGCAGTGATGGTTTAAATAAAGGATATGAAAAAAAAGCCAACTTCTTCCGGAAATGGTATTGTATTCAGTACTAATCCTTCCTTTCAATGGGAGCCTGAGGAAGCCGCACCAGCAACATTGCATCCGGTTCAGCAGGAACTTCGGATACAGCTCGATAAAAAACAGCGGGCGGGTAAAGTAGTAACCCTCATAACTGGTTTTGTGGGTGCTGATGCCGATTTAGAAGAATTGGGAAAAACACTGCGTAATTTCTGTGGTACCGGCGGCAGTGCCAAGGATGGTTTGATATTGGTACAGGGAGATCAACGAGAAAAAGTATTCCAATGCCTGCAAAAAAAAGGCTATACAAAAACTAAAAAAATAGGATAGGCAATTGGATTAATCCAATTCTAAATTCAGGGTGTCTTTCAGCGTTTTCACCATTGGATACAGATTTGCGATGTATTCGAATTTTTGTTTAGTATTCATTCTCAGGTAGGCGGGTATATCTTCTTTTTCGCCTGCTTCCACCAAGATTTCGTAATTCACAGATCGGTTGTGGAAGCAATGTTGCAGATGGTCGAGCAGACTCATTTTTTCTGCATCAATAAATTTTTGTGAGGTTACAGAAAAAACGGTAACCGTAAATTTTACTTCGTTTTCTATTTGCAATTTCGCAGTGGAGAAACTTGCGGCAGATGAGTGTTTCAGCTCTTTTTCTAACTTAGCAATGTATAGATTCCAGCACTCATGCAACTTTTCAGGAGTAAGCACTAGTGATTCGGTTACTTCTTCAATTTGATATTCATTTCCATATTTCTCCCGTAAGGCAGAAAGCAGATTTTTCTTATCACCGGTTTTCGGGGTATAAGTGGCTGGGGGTGCAGCGGGACTGATTGTTTTTGCAGGCGGAGATTTGGGGGGTGTAGAAGGAGTGGAGGGTGTTTGGATAACCAATTGGGCACCTTCTTCTGTACCTTTTTTACTGTTGGGAGGTTGAAAAGATACAATAGGTACCTGCTTCAGGAGGATGGGTGTATCAAGCCGTTTTTTTTTAACCAGTGTTTGCTGGTCGTTACTCAGTTCAATGGCTTGTTTCAGAAAATTCAATTTAATCAGGGCCATTTCAACAAGTAATCTTTTATTGCGGGCCATTCTGATTTGAATTTCAGCTTCCCCAACAATATTTAAGGCACTGAGTATAAAAGAGGTTTCTGTTTGCGCTGCTATTTTTGCAAATTTTTCCTGCATACCTTCCATTACTTCTAAAATAGAGGCGGTTGCCGGATCTTTACTCAAGAGTAAGTTCCTGTAAAATGAAGCGAAGCCATTCAGCACCAATTCTCCTTCAAAGCCTTTTTTATTAATTTCATCAAAAAGCAACATCGCACCAGATAGATCCTCTTTTTGTAATAACTCATGGAATTGAAAATAATACTCTTCATCCAACACGTTCAGGTGCTCAAGCGTATTTTGGTAGGTTACCTGGCCTCCAGTAAAGCTTACGAGCTTGTCGAGTATACTCAGGGAATCGCGCATGCAACCCTCGCTTTTTTGCGCAATCAGTTGCAGGGCGGCTTTTTCTGCCGAAATATGCTCCTTTTCAGCAATTTCCATCAGGTGATCAACGGTATCTTGCTGGGTAATTCGTTTAAAATCAAAAATCTGACACCGGCTTAAAATAGTGGGTAATATTTTATGCTTTTCGGTAGTGGCCAGAATAAAAATGGCATGGGCCGGAGGTTCTTCCAGCGTTTTGAGAAATGCATTAAAGGCGCTGGCACTTAACATGTGTACCTCGTCTATAATATAGACTTTATATTTTCCCGCCTGAGGTGAAAAACGAATCTGCTCTACCAGTTCGCGTATATCGTCTACTGAATTATTACTGGCAGCATCCAATTCATGAATATTCAGGGAAGTGCCGGCATCAAAGCTTACACAACTGTTGCAGGTATTACAGGCTTCCCCTTCTGCAGTGGGTTGGGTACAATTAATGGTTTTCGCCAGAATTCTTGCACAAGTTGTTTTCCCTACTCCTCTTGGTCCACAAAACAAAAACGCATGCGCCAATTGCTGCTGGCGGATTGCATTTTTTAAAGTGGTGGTTATGTGCGCCTGCCCAACCACAGTATTAAAATTCTGTGGACGGTACTTTCGGGCGGAAACAACAAAATTATCCATAGTAGATGCGCAATATACGTATATGACTGCTTTGGTTGGCTAATCGGCACAGGGCTTTTTTACACAACCGGTCGAAAACTATTCAAGGTTATTTGTATTCCATTACTGGATGTTTTTCAAAGGGATGTTCCCGGTTAAACCAATACCGATAGGTTACCATCCGCCTGCTTTGTGTGGCGCCCAGGCTTTTATACACATTCACCATTTTGGGGTTCCATTCTCCGGCCCATCCCATTTCATATTCTTGATACCAGTCGTGTTTTTTTAATATCAGGGAGCATTCTTCAATCAGGTAACTATCTATTCCCAGTGATTGAAATTTGGGTATTACCCCAAAAACCAACCCGGTGAGTCGTTTATTGATACCCCGCCATTTCATGGATAGCAGCCAGAGTTTATGAAGCCATCCGAATTTTCCATTAAAATGTTTAAAATATTGGTTGATGTCTGGAATATTAACGAACATGGCAATGGGATCTTGTTTGTAATAAGCAAACCAGATTACCCGTTCATCCATAATGGGCTTCATTTTATTAAATAATTTCATAACCTGCTCCTGCGAAATCTCCTTCACTTCTCCGTGCTGTGCCCATGCCGCATTATATACGGTAACAAAATCCCCCGCATATTTTTCCAGGTTTTTCATTTGGAAGTGCTCGGCCCGATAATCTGCTTTGGCTGCAAACTTGGCATGGCGCTCTGCAAACCTTTCCGGTAATTGATCATGCACATTCATGCCATAGTAGAACTGATTATAATAATTTTCAAAACCGTAGTTTTCAAATAAGGATGGGTAATAGTCCGGATTAAACGACATGCCATACATCGGTTCTTTATCAAACCCCTCTGCCATCAACCCCCACCACTTATCCCGTTCCCCAAAATTGATAGGGCCATCCATCCCTTTCATTCCCTTAGATTCCAGCCAATTTTTGGCGTGATCAAATAATTGATCAGCCGCGACTTGTTGATCAATGCAATCAAAAAATCCAATACCTCCCACCGGCACTTCGGTTCCACGGGTTTTATATTTCGAATTGGTAAAGGCAGCAATTCTTCCACAGGTTTTGCCGGTTTGGTTCACTAAAATCCAACGATTACATTCTCCGAACTGGAAGAGATGATTTTTTTTCGGGTCAAACACTTCACTCACCTCATTGTCTAAAGGAGATATATAGCAGGGATTATGCTGATTGAGGGTCCGGTTAATTTGCAAAAATTCCCGTGCAGTATGGCTATTATTCACTTCCACTATTTGCATGGCCTGCCTGTTTAATTACTGCAAAATTACTAAATACTATTTGCTGGTTGGTGGGTTATTATTTTTCAAACAATTTGGCTTCCATTTTGGCATCATGCCCATAAATGTCTTTCCGAAAATTGAGTTGCCCCTCTTTGTCAACCCAGGCAGTAAAATAAACCAAAAACACTGGGATGCCCTTGGGCAAGGTTACCCACTTCTCTTTGCTCAGGTGCATGGCAGAGTCAATCTTATTTTCAGTCCAGGTTTTATCATTTCTAAGCAGGTACTGCGCAAATTTTTTGGGTTCTCCCAGTCGAATGCAACCATGACTCATACTCCTGGTATTTTGCTGAAACAAGGTTCGATTGGGCGTATCATGAAAATAAATACTGAAATTATTGGGGAACAAAAATTTTACCAATCCCAACGAATTCCAATGACCCGGAATTTGTCGGATATTAGGTGTTTTTCCACTGTAACCGGTTATTTCCATATGGTTTTTAGAAAGGTAATTGGGATTTCTGGCTATGGCCGGCATAATTTCCTTTTTTACAATACTCTCCGGAACATTCCAATAGGGACTAAATACCACATAGCGTAACTGTCCGCTAAAAATGGCAGAACTGTTGGCGGCAGTACCCACTATTACCCGCATGTCGAATTTCAGTTTACTGCTATCATACACATGCATGGTAAACTCCGGAATATTCACCAGAATATAATTAGAATCTTTTTCTGCAGGCATCCAGCGAACTCTTTCGAGGTTAACCAATATTTGACGGATTCTTTTTTGAACCGGCACATTAAGTTCTGCAATGGTTTTATTTCCAACCGTTCCCTCGGTGGGCAATCCCATTCGCTTTTGATATTTCTTAACTGCGGTAAATAATGAACTATCAAATTGTTGGGAAGGGGATCCGGATAAACTGCTGTCGCCCCAATAGACCAACCGATTTTTAATGGCAACTACCCGAGTTCCTGAATCACCCACATGCAGCGGTTTGTCTACGTTGGTAATAGAATCCGGTGCATCCTTTTTGGCTAAACTAATATAGAATGCAAGCTGCTGCTGTAATAATTTATACTGAATATTCTGTAAGTTGTTTTGCTGCGGATATAGTTGGCCGGTTGTAATGGCAGTGCCCAACATTTCCGTGAGGTTTATTTTCTTTCTGGGAATAAACCAACCTAATTCGGTAGTGTTGATATCGCTGCCGGTATAGGTTTTGGCGGAATATTGAAAAAACTGACCAGTTAAAAGTAATTCGGTGTTTATCATTAACTGCGTGAGTGCAGTTTGTGAAAGTATCTTTTTATTATTGATTGAATCTTTCAATCTGGGTAAGCGTTCATTGTGTAAACTGCTGTCCATCATTTCCTGTATATAGTTTTCTTCCAAGTTCATCAGGTTCAGGGCTTGTTCAGAAAGTCCGGAAGAGTCGAACCAGGCAAATTGAAAGTTTCTACCTCTATAAAAATCCATATACTGATCTGCAAAACTGGCATACCGATTTTGGCCAGATAAAAATGCCGGAATTTGAGTGCTGTCGAAGAACAAGTTATTAAAAGAACTTACGGCTGTAATGGTGGTATCACGCACCACAGGTTCTTTTTTCGAAGAAAACATAGAACACTGTTGGGTAAGCAAGGGAAGTAAGAGCAATAAACAATATCTCAGTTTCATAAAAACAATGGGTTTATTTTGTAGGTGTCTGATTTAGAATAAGCGCAGTGGCTACCATGCCGGCGGTTTCAGTTCTTAATCTCGTGTTTCCTAAGCTAACCGGCAGGTAATTATGTTCTCTTGCACGGGTAATTTCTGTATCCGAAAAATCTCCTTCGGGGCCAACCAGTATGCGGCAAAAGCCGGAAGCTCTATAATCGGTTAAAGGTTGTTGGTTTCCGGGTGCGCAGTGGGCTATCCATTGATGTGCGGCAGCTGGCAACTCCATTAATTTGGTAAAGCGAATAGGATCGTGCAATGTTGGTAAATGATGTTGTTTGCTTTGTATCATGGCTGCAATTAAAATGCCTTCTAATCGATCTCTTCTAAAGCGGGAATGCTCAGTTCTTTCGCATAAGATTGGCTGAATCTCGGCTACCCCCATTTCGGTTACTTTTTCTAGCAGCCATTCGAGGCGCTGACTATTTTTAAGCAGCGAAATGCAAAGAGTTAATCGGGTTGGGGGGACTGGACTTTTTTGAAAGGATTGGGTGGCAACCAGGGTTTGTTTTTTGTTTACCGAAAGCAAAGTGGCAAAGCAGGCATTTCCTTTTCCATCCGTTAACTCAATGCTATCGCCTACAACTTTTCGCAGTACCTGCACACAATGATGGGCTGAGGCTTCACTCAGTTGAAACCCATGGGTATTTTCCGGTAGGTCCGGCTCATAAAAAAGTGGTAAACTCATGTGAAAGGCAACTACTTTTTATATTGGAAACGCTAATGCCTAAGTTAGAATGGAGTGGCATTATCTAATCCTTCATCAAAATTGGTATCGTTCATTCGACTGCCTTTTTCAACAAATAATTTAGCACTATCAGATCCGGAACCAACGGGCGTTCCGGGTGGGCGAATTCCGGTTGGTTTCCAGCCACCGCCTCTTTCGTCGGAGGGGTCATCTTCGAAGCGCTGGATAGACAAGTTGGCTCTTAGTTTGATGTAATCTAGTTCGCCATTTCTGTGTTTCGCAATACGAATATGCACTTCCCCCGTGGTACTTTCTCCCTGCTCGTTTGCGTGGATATCGTGGTATTCGGGGCGATAGATAAACATAACCATATCGGCATCCTGTTCAATAGCTCCCGATTCGCGCAAATCACTCAACTGGGGCACTTTACTTTCTTTGCGGGTTTCTACTGCACGACTCAACTGACTAAGTGCGATGATGGGAATATTCAATTCTTTTGCGAGTGATTTCAGGTTTCGGGAAATGCTGCTGATTTCCTGTTCGCGGTTCGAATTTCTATCTACCGAGCCACCCATCAACTGAAGGTAATCAATGATAATAAGACCCACCTTGTTTTTGTTTACCAGTCGTCTTGCTTTCGCTCTAAATTCGAAAATGTTAAGGGAAGCCGTATCATCAATAAATATGGGGGCAGATTCGAGGCGTTTGATACCCCTGCTGAGTAATTGTTCGTATTCGTAGTTTTCCAGTTTACCTCGGGTAATTTTGCGCATATCAATTTCACTCTCGGCACTTAAAATCCTCATCACCAATTGGGAGGCACTCATCTCTAGCGAAAAGAAGCCTACCGGAACAGGTTGGGTAGGATGCAAAGCCGCATTTCGAGCCAGGTTGAGGGCAAAAGCCGTTTTACCCACAGAAGGGCGGGCGGCCAAAATAATCAAGTCGGTTGGCTGCCATCCGAACGTTACTTTATCTAATCGAGAAAATCCGCTGGGTACACCCGAAATGTCTTCGGTTTTTGTACGCAACATATCAATGCGGGTAAGGGTTTCCGCAATGGCATCGCCTATTTCTGTAAAATTCTTTTTCAGATAGTTGTTGGTGATGTGAAACATCTTGGCCTCACTCTCATCCAGCAAATCAAAAACATCGGCTCCTTCTTCATAGGCCGATCCGATAATTTCACCACTGATGCGGATCAGTTCACGCTGGATAAATTTTTCCAGAATGATGCGAGCATGGGTTTCAATGTTTGCAGAGGAAACAACCGAATTGGTTAGCCGGGTTAGATAATAGGCACCACCCACCTGATCGAGCATCTCCTGCGATTTCAGTTCTTCCACCACCGTTAACAAGTCGATTGGCATATTCTTCTGCTGCAAATCATACATCGAACGAAATATGATTTGGTTGGCTTCGGAATACAAACATTCGGGCTTGAGAATTTCAGTTACCGTATCGAAGGCACTTTTTTCGAGCATTATGGCGCCCAACACAGCCTGCTCCAATTCACGCGCCTGAGGCGGCACTTTACCATACAACAGGGGAGTGGTATCGGTAACACTTGGCTTTCTTCGTTTCCTGTCTTTATTAATATTAGGAATATCCATCACAATTCAATTCAGTAGGTAGTTAAATGGGTTTCGAAAACCATCAGCCAGCAAAAAATCAGTCTGCTAAAGGTTAACCGAGCAGCGAATATAATCCGAAGCGGGCGGCAGCAGAAAATTATTTTACGCAATTTTTCCTGCACAGTTTATGCACCGTTCTTTCAGTTTTTATGGGGAACTATCCACTCATTTATGTTGGTTATCCACCAATATTTAACCCTTTTACACAGGATATTAACTATGATTTTACTAAAAAATCTTTTTTTCAAAACAACTACACATTATATATTTTTTTACTGGTTTCTGCATTTTACTATATCCCGCCATCATCCCGTTATATTCTTGTATTTTTGGCCATTGTAATGTGTAATTAATATGACCATCAGTTATAACTGGCTACTAGATTATCTGCCTGAACCTATTGAACCCGACAAATTATCTACCATACTCACTTCTATTGGATTAGAAGTAGAAGAGTTGCGTGCATTTGAGAGCATCCGTGGCGGACTGCGAGGTTTAGTAGTTGGAGAGGTTATTGAGTGTGACCCCCATCCCAATGCCGATAAATTAAGGATAACCAAAGTAGACACCGGAACTGGCACGCTGTTGCAAATTGTATGTGGCGCGGCAAATGTTGCTGTTGGTCAAAAAGTAGTGGTAGCACCCGTAGATACAACCATTTATCCACTCGAGGGGGAGCCCATCACTTTGAGGAAGGCAGTTATCCGAAAAGTAGAAAGTGAAGGAATGTTATGTGCGGAAGATGAAATTGGCCTTGGCATCAGTCATGATGGCATTATGGTATTACCCAATAACCTGATAACCGGTTCATTGGTAGCTGAATATTTTAAACCTTATACAGATTGGGTTTTCGAAATCGGCCTCACTCCTAACAGGATGGATGCCATGAGCCATGCTGGGGTAGCCCGCGATGTGTGTGCCTACCTAACCCATCATCAGCGGGAAACTAAAATTATTACGCCCTCCGTTACTTCTTTTAAACCCGATTTACCCGAAGCCCCTATTTCCGTAAATATCTTGGATGCCGAAGCCTGTAGTCGCTATGCAGGCGTTTGTTTATTGGGTGTGCAGGTTAAGGAGTCGCCCGACTGGTTAAAAAATCGATTGCTCTGTATCGGATTGCGACCTATTAATAATATTGTAGACATCACCAATTTTATCTTACACGATACCGGTCAACCCCTGCATGCATTTGATGCAGATGCTATTACTGGTAAACAAGTAATTGTGCAAACCTTAGCGGAAGGTACCCCATTTATTACGCTTGACGATAAAGAGCGTAAACTCAGCAGTGAAGATCTGATGATCTGCAATACAGAGTCGCCCATGTGTATTGGTGGCGTTTTTGGCGGTAAACTGAGTGGGGTAAAAAATACTACTACCCGCATTTTTCTCGAAAGTGCTTGGTTTAACCCCACCAGCATCCGCAAGTCGAGTTTGCGCCACGATTTACGTACCGATGCGGCAGGCCGATTTGAGAAGGGAGTAGATATTTCTCAAACCGTTCCTGTGTTAAAAAGGGCGGCAGTTTTGATAAAAGAACTGGCAGGTGGATTAATTGAAGGGGAGGTGGTGGATGTGTACCCTGCACCAAAGGAAAAGAAAGAAGTTAGCCTTAAGTATCATTACCTGAAAAAATTGAGTGGTAAAAATTACCATATAGAGTCTGTGAAAAAAATTCTCACAGCCCTAGGTTTTGAAGTTGTGCGCGAAGGGATGGATGAAATTCGACTCGCAGTTCCTCTGCATAAAACCGATATCAGTATCCCAGCCGACCTGGTGGAAGAAATAGTTCGGATTGATGGACTGGATAATATTGAAATTCCTTCCAGCATCACCATTAGTCCATCCCTCGACCCCCTTTCGAAAAAAGAGGGTATGAAAAATAAGCTGGCTAATTTTTTAATCGGACGGGGCATGATGGAAATATTTACCAATTCCATTACCAGCAGTAAATACTACAACGAAGCCCAACAGGCAACCGGAGTTCGAATGATCAATAGTTTAAGTGCTGAACTTGATTTCATGCGTCCCTCAATGCTGGAAACCGGTCTGGAAGCCATTTCCTATAATCTGAACCGGAAAAATACCCGGTTGTTTTTATTTGAATTCGGAAAAACCTATCATTGTTATAAAGCCAACCAATATCAGGAAACCGAACACCTTACCCTATATCTTTCTGGTGAAATGTCGCCACCTCATTGGCGGGAGAAGCCGGTGCTGGCCGACTACTTTACGGCGAAAGGGATAGTGGCCGGATTGGCACAAACGGTTGGGTTGGGTGAACTGGAGTTTGATGTGCAGGATAACGGAATTACTCAGTTGCTATTTGCCGAAAAAGAACTGGGAAAGCTGGTACAAGTAACTGCTGATCAGCTTGCTCAATTTGATATCCGGCAACCGGTGTACATGATTGATTTATTTTGGCAGCCCTTGATGGATGCGGCTGAGCATAGGGCCGTTCGGTATAAAGAAGTAAATAAATTTCCGGTAATGCAAAGAGATTTGTCGGTTGTGGTGGATGCCGGATTGGTTTATGGAAAACTGGAGCAGTCGCTGCAACAACTCAAATTGCCCTTGTTAACCCATACCCGGTTATTTGATGTTTTTGAGAGCGAAAAGCTGGGGGCAAATAAAAAATCGATGGCACTCAGTTTCTTCTTCTCCGATGAAACCAAAACCCTAACGGATAAGGAAGTGGATGGCATGATGGCAAAAATCATTACCCAGTTAGAAAAAGAAGTACAGGCAGAAATCAGAAAATAGTACGATATTAATACCCTTAATTTTCCTGGATGAGTCAGCTGAATGAACAATTGGATAGCCTGCAGCAAAAGATTCAGCAGTTGCTGAAACAACACCAGCTGTTGCAAAAAGATCAGGTACGTTTGCAGAAAGAGCTAGAAAAGAAAGAGGCCCTATTGAAAGAAAGTGAACAGAAAATACATCAGTTACAGCAACATGCCGATGCGGTTTCTGTGGGAACCCGTGTGCTAGACACCGATGAAAAGAAAGCACTCAATAAACGCATTGATGCCTATCTGAAAGAAATTGACCACTGTTTATCGCTACTGAATCAATAAGCTATGCAAGAACTGCTACCGGTTAATATCGTAATTGCCGACCGAAACTATCGAATACGCATTGAAAAAGCGGATGAAGAAAAAGTTCGCAAAACCGCCGCGCTTATCAACCAGAAAATCGGGGAATTTAAAACCCAGTTTGCTGGCAAAGACATGCAAGATTTTGTGGCAATGGCCCTGCTCTGGTTTGCTACCGAGGAAACCGATGCCGGATCGGCCTCCATTCAGCAGGAAGCTGCCCTCAGCCAGCTAGCAGAAATCGAACAGCTGGTTCAACAGGTAATTACCCCCATTTCTCAGCCATAGGCTCAATCTATCAGCTGTTTTCCGCATTTGTTATTTCCCCATTTTCAGCCACTTATACCAATTATGGCTTAGTTTTTGCAATCTGGCTATATACTATCCAACATATTAAGTATCTTTGTAAATGACATGTTTGCATATAAATATGATTAAAATATATATGTATACGATTGTGAAAACCTTAAAAAATTGCCAACAACATGGATTCAATGATAATATTGATCATTACCGGAGTAGTCGCACTAGTAGTGGGGCTGGGTGCCGGGCGGATGATCTTTTCTAAAAACACTAAAAAACAAGTTGAGGAAGCGGAAGAACTCTCACAGAAAATTGTAAAGGAAGCGGAATTAAGAGCTGAAACCATTAAAAAAGAAAAGCAGCTGGAGGCAAAGGAAAGATTTGTTCAATTAAAAGCAGAGCATGAGCGGGATGTGCTAGATCGTACCCGCAAAATTGGGGAAAACGAAAATCGCATCAAGCAAAAAGAGCAATCCGTTGCCCAAAAAGAAACCTCGCTGGATAAGCAGCTGAAAGATATCGACAGTATTAAGGAGAACCTGAATCGCCAGATAGAAGTGGTAAATACCAAGCGTACCGAACTGGAAAAACACCAGGAAGAGCATATCCGCCGGTTAGAAAAAATTGCCAACTTGAGTGCCGATGATGCGCGGAACCAGTTGATAGAAGGTCTGCGCCAGGAAGCTCAATCTCGCGCATTAAGCTTACAACAAGAAATTATTGAAGATGCCCGTGTGAAGGCCAATAAAGAGGCCCGTAAAATTGTGATTCAGTCTATACAAAGAACGGCTGCCGAAGTAACCATTGAAAATACCGTTACGGTATTCAATTTGGAATCTGATGAAATTAAGGGTCAGATCATTGGTAGGGAGGGTAGAAATATCCGGGCCATTGAGGCTGCTACTGGCGTTGACTTGATTGTAGACGATACACCTGAAGCCATTATTCTTTCTTCTTTCGATCCCCTTCGCCGGGAGATTGCCCGACTTAGTTTGCAAAGACTGGTTTCGGATGGTCGTATTCACCCTGCCCGTATTGAGGAAGTAGTTGAAAAAACCCGCCGCCAGCTTGAAGAACAAATTATAGAAATTGGGGAGCGTACGGTAATTGAAATGGGTATTCATGGCCTGCACAAAGAATTGGTGCGAATTGTAGGTAAGATGCGGTTCCGTTCATCTTATGGTCAAAACCTGCTTATGCACAGTAGGGAAACGGCTAATCTCTGTGCCATCATGGCTGCCGAATTAGGTATGAACCCCAAGCTGGCCAAAAGAGCCGGTTTATTACACGATATCGGTAAGGTTCCAGATGAGGAAACAGAGCTTACCCACGCTTTATTGGGTGCAAAACTGGCCGAGAAATACGGGGAAAATCCGGCGGTGGTAAATGCCATCGGTGCCCACCACGATGAAATGGAAATGCAATATGTGATTTCCCCCATTATTCAGGCCTGCGATGCCATCAGCGGAGCGCGTCCAGGAGCCCGTAGGGAAATTATGCAGCAATACCTTCAGCGGATTAAAGACCTCGAAAATCTGGCTACCTCCTACCAGGGCGTTGAAAAAGCCTATGCTATTCAGGCCGGTAGAGAATTGCGGGTGATTGTGGAAGCTGATAAGGTAAGCGATATCGACAGCGACAAGCTGAGCTTCGAAATTGCCCAGAAAATTCAAACGGAAATGACCTATCCTGGGCAGATTAAAGTAACGGTAATTCGAGAAAAAAGAGCCATAAATGTGGCCAAATAAAAATTAATAGCCCCAAAAGTCACGGGTTAATTGATTTTTAACTACCTTTGCCGTCCTCAAAAATGATGAATTATGAACGCAGCAGTTCAATTTGTACACGACCAGCTTACTACTAAGAAACAGCATCCCGCCTTCAAGGCCGGTGATAATATTACCGTAAACTATAAAATTGTGGAGGGTGGTAAAGAGCGTATCCAGAGCTTCCGCGGAGATGTAATTAAGCAACAGGGAACGGGTGCTACGGCCTCCTTCACAGTGCGTAAAATTTCCGATGGAGTAGGCGTAGAGCGTTTATTCCCCATTCACTCACCTAATATCGAATCGATTCTACTGAATAAATCCGGTAAGGTTCGTCGTGCTAAACTATACTACCTGCGTGAGCGCAGCGGTAAGAGTGCCCGTATTAAAGAGAAAAGATTCTAATATATCCGGAAACGGTTATCGAAAGCATACTGAGAAGGTGGTTGTAAAACCACCTTCTCTTTTTTTGTATAACGGTGAGAAATCTTATTTTGAGTTACTTATTCCTTTTTACTAACTTTACAAACTAAATATTTTTTTATGGGCGGCTTAGGATTTCAAGAGTTATTAGTGATTGGGCTGGTTGTGTTGGTACTTTTTGGCGGAAGAAAAATTCCTGAATTCATGAAAGGTTTGGGAAAAGGTATCCGTGAATTTAATGATGCAAAAGACAATGTGAAGCGCGAAATTGAAGAGGGCATCAAGGAAAAAGACAAAACAACCACCGGCGCTTAATCGCTCCATCAATTTATTATAGCCTTTGTTTCGTTTCACCACAATCAAAGACTATCACCAGGCGCTGCAATCAGCAGCTACCAGTTGCACGGATACCGTACAGCACTACCTTTCTTTTATTCGTGAACAGGCATCGCTCAATGCATTTCTGGAAGTTTTTGAAACCGATGCTCTGCAAAGAGCCGCTGCTCTCGATCAATCAAGGGCAGATGGAAACCCCATGGAACCGCTCCACGGAGTTATCGTGGGTATTAAAGATGTAATCTGCTTTCAAGGTCATGCCGTTACTGCCTCCTCACGCATTTTAGAAGGGTACAAAGCCATTTACCATGCCACCGCTATCGAAAAATTATTAGCCGCTGGTGCCATCATCATAGGCCGACAAAACTGCGACGAATTTGCCATGGGCAGCAGCAATGAAAATTCTGCCTACGGCCCTGTAAAAAATTTTTTAGATACTTCCCGAGTTCCGGGTGGTTCTTCCGGTGGCTCGGCCGTTGCGGTGCAGGCGGGCCTTTGTATGGTGAGTTTGGGTAGTGATACCGGTGGCTCGATTCGGCAGCCTGCCGACTTCTGCGGTATTGTGGGATTAAAACCTACGTATGGTAGGGTATCGCGCTACGGATTAATTGCCTATGCTTCTTCTTTCGACCAGATTGGTATTTTGGCTAATAATGTGGTAGATGCAGCTCAGGTGCTGGAAATAATTGCCGGGGAAGATGCGTTCGATAGCACGGTTGCCTCCTTACCCGTGCCTTCCTATTCCCAGGCCACCGCCGATCATCAGATTCCGGGAAAAATTGCTTATTTCCGGCAGGCATTGGAACATCCTTCCCTCGACCCCGCTATTCAATCCGCTATTTATGCGTTTATCGGCCAACTGAAACAAGCTGGCTATCAGGTGGATGCAATCGATTTTGATTGGTTAGATGCAATTGTACCTACCTATTACGTATTAACAACTGCTGAGGCTTCCAGTAATCTTTCGCGGTATGATGGGGTTAGATATGGATTTCGCAGTGATGGGGAACAGAATACCCTAAGTGAAATGTACACCCAATCTCGTTCCAAAGGATTTGGGAAGGAAGTGCAACGCCGCATTTTATTGGGAAATTTTGTACTGAGTGCAGGCTATTTTGATGCGTACTTTACTAAGGCCCAACAGGTTCGGCAATTATTGGCCAACAAAACCCAAGAAATATTTACCGACTATTGCTGCTTAATATTACCTACCGTTCCGGCCCCCGCCTTTCGGTTAGGAGAGAAAAATACCGACCCCGTGGAGATGTTTTTGGGGGATATTTATACGGTTTTTGCCAATCTGGTGGGTATTCCAGGCATATCTCTGCCCCTTTTTACCCATCCCAATGGGCTCCCATTTGGCCTTCAGTTGATGACGAGTCACTTTGATGAAGTAACTTTGCTAAAGCTTTCCCAGCAAATGATGCAGTTGGCTAAACCCACTTCATAGCTTGTTTTGGCACGATATTGGATATATGGCTGGGTAGCAAATAGCAGAAAAATTTACTGTTTATGGAGTGGCTTGGAAATCGTATAACTAATCCTATTAATCTGTCGAAATTTGTACTGATTGCCTTTGCATTGGCAGCAGGCAGTTGGGCGGGTACTAATTGGAATAATGCGGGTTCGGCTTACCCTTCTGGAAACGATACTCCCCGGGTAATGAAAATTGGTTTTGAGAGTTTATTTGCTTCCGAAAAATATAATCCTTCTCTTCCCTATACTTCACAACTCAATCCCAAGGCCACTCTCTTTGTGCAGGAATATATCCGAAAGCAGGGGGAGGAATTAGAAAAAATGAAGTTTTGGGGCAAGCCCTATTTCGATTTGTACGATCATATTCTTACCCTCTATGGTATTCCCAAGGAAATGAAATACTTGAGCGTGATTGAAAGTCACCTCACGCCCGGATTGGTATCATGGGCTGGTGCGGTAGGGCCTTGGCAACTTATGGCCGATGAAGCGCATCGCTTTGGTTTAAAATCCGGCTACCACGATGAGCGTACCGACTTTTACAAAAGTACCCATGTTGCTGCCCGTTTGATGAAAGAATTGTATGCCGAGTTTGGTGACTGGTTGTTAGTGGTGGCCGCTTACAATGGAGGTGCAGGTAGAATGCGCCAGGCCATTCGGAAATCGGGAAGCCGCGATTTCTGGGATCTACAATATTATTTGCCGGAAGAAACCCGTAATCACGTTAAAAAATTTATCGGCACCCACTATATTTTTGAGGGAACCGGAGGGGTAACTACCTTAACCGCTGCAGAAATAGCACGCCAAAAAGCGCTAACCCCTCAACCCCCGGTAGACTTATCGGCTACCCACGATAAAATTTATATCAGCGGCCGATATCTGAGTTCTATAGTAGCTCCCGCCCTTGGCATTGAGTTGGCGAATTTTTTAGCGGTAAATCCCGCTTTCGACAGAGAACTGGCTGCCGGAAAATTATATCCTATGCAGCTGCCTTCCGGCATTGGTAAAAAAGAATTGTTTGAAGCTAAAAAATCATCCCTATTGATGGAATCGCTGCAAAAAATACTGCAAGGCGCGGAAGCTATCCGCTAGTATTTTCCATTCCCAATTGCAGCAGTGCTTTTCCTTTCAGTAAACATTCTTCATATTCCTTTTCAGGATCACTTTGTGCTGTTATCCCTCCACCTACCTGAAAGCTTACATTCCGTTCATCAGCCAGGTATACCAAACTGCGAATAACTACATTAAAATCAAAATCTTTATTCGGTTTGATATATCCTACACTACCCGAATAAATTCCCCTGGCAACCGCTTCGTATTTGTCTATCAGTTCCATCACTTTTCGTTTAGGGGCACCCGTCATACTGCCCATAGGAAAAGTATTGCTGAAAATTTCCAGCATAGAGCAGCCTGCATTCAATTCGCCCTCTACCGTAGAAATCAATTGGTGTACCTGCGGAAAACTATACAGACCTAGCAGTTCGGTAACGGCTACAGTTCCTTCGCGGCAGATGGTACTTAAATCATTCCGAACCAAGTCTACTACCATGATATTTTCGCTGCGGTTTTTAGCGCTGCCTAGCAACGATGCTTTCAGTTGTTCGTCTTGTTCTGGGTCTGATAAATTGCGGCGAATGGTTCCTTTAATGGGCTGTGAGCGCAGCCGGTTTCCTTTTTTTTGTAAAAATCTTTCCGGACTGGCACAAAACAAATACCGCTGGTCCTGTTTATAAAAGCAGGAAAAGGGACTGGGCGAAATTTGCATCAATAACCGATAGGTTTGCAGGGGATCGAGGGTGGTTTCAGGAGCAACAAAAGCCTGACAGTAATTGATTTCGTAACAATCACCTCTTTGGATATGCTGTAAAATATCGGTTACCTGTTGCAGGTATTTTTCTTTGGAAATAGCCGGTGTAAAATGAATAGCAGGAAAATGGTTAGCAAGTGGTTGTGGGATAATGCTGGTAATATCCCGAAAGATTTTTTCAGGATCTTGCAACCTAGTTTCAATGGTAAGGGTATCTGATTGGAGGTTGATAACGGTTTCCGGGCAAAAAAAGGAGTGATGGGGAAACTGCCCGGCTGGAATATTGGGCTGGGGAAGCTTTAGGTAAGCATGCATGGCATGATAACCCAGGTGACCAAAAACCCAGTCGTTACTGCTTTCCAGTTGTTTAAACAGTGTATCGATGGAGCTGTTTGTAGGAGCAATTGAACTACCACCAGCTGCTGCAAGGAATTGGGTAGTTTCTCCAGGAACTGAAAAATGGTGTGAATCTAGCAAGCAGCTATTCGAAAAACGATTGCACCAAGCTAATAGCTGCTGTTTGAACAACAAAAGATCGCTTGGAACAGGAAACGATTGAACGCTTCTTTCAGGCACAGATTGGGGTGGGTTTAGAAATCGTCATCATCATCGTCGAATCCGCCAGATTTATCATTAAACAGGTCGAATTCTTTAAAGTCTTCGTCTAGTTTAAAGTCGTCTTCTTCTTCTCCCTTTTTCTTTCCAGCACCAGCTTTAGCGGCTCCTTTGCTTTTGGGGATATCAAACTCGTCGAAGTCGGGATCCCATTCATCTTCTTCTGTTGATTTTTCCCAATCATCTTCTGTGTCGTCTACTTCATCATCATCCTCTTCATCGGAAGATGAGCGGGTAGATTTAGATGCGTTGGATTTTTTAGGGGTTCCCGGTTCATCATCTTCTAAATCATCCACCTCATCATCATCTACAGGTTGCTTAGATTTTGAAGAAGCTTTGGGTGCGGAAGATGCGTCTTTCGCGGGTTTCTTTGGGGAGGATTTGGAATCCTTATCTAATTTGGCTGCCATATTCCAAAATGATTTGTAACGTAAATTTTGTAAGCATTTTGATACTAACCAAAAAAATTTTTCCTTTTGTAGAAAATTTTTTACAAATGCACTATTTGGTCTCTTCCAGGACCGTTCGAAACCACGGTAACAGGAGCTCCCACGTAGGCATTAATATATTGAATATATGATTTCATATTCTCTGGTAATAGCTCGGAATTTTTGAGGGAAGTGGTATCTGTATTCCATCCTGCAAAGCTTTCCAGCACGGGTTCTATAGTGATGCCATCCATCTGATAGGGTACTTGCCGGGTAGTTTCCCCGTTTATGGAATAGTCGGTACACATTTTCAATTCTTCAAATCCGTCTAGCACATCGGCTTTGGTCATTATCATTTGGGTAACGCCATTTAACATGCTGGCATATCGCAGGGCTACCAGGTCTATCCAACCGCAACGGCGGGGTCTTCCGGTGGTTGCACCAAACTCACTACCCGTTTTGCGGAGCAATTCGCCGGTTTCATTTTCCAATTCAGTAGGGAAAGGGCCGCCACCTACTCGGGTACAATACGCTTTGGTAACGCCCATCACTTCGCCGATCTGGCGGGGAGAAACGCCTAATCCGGTACAAACCCCAGCAGAAATGGTATTGGAAGAAGTAACAAAGGGGAAAGTGCCGAAGTCGATATCCAGCATACTACCCTGTGCCCCTTCGGCCAGTACTTTTTTTCCAGCACTGATTTGTTCGTTGATAAAATATTCTCCATTTACTACATTCAGCGAACGAAGAAACTCCAGTGCTTCAAAAAATTCTTCTTCCCAAGCGGTAATGTCTTCTACAAAATGAAAATTATCCAGCAACTTTTGATGTTTCAGCCGAAGCTTGATGTATTGGGTGGTAAAGTTTTTATGCAGTAGGTCGCCAACTCGCAGTGCATTTCTTCCGGTTTTATCCATATAAGCCGGACCAATGCCTTTAAGGGTGCTGCCAATTTTGTTTTCACCCTTTTGCATTTCGGAAGCTTTATCCAGTGCCCGATGAGTAGGTACAATGATATTGGTGCGCTCCGAAATAAAGAGGTTCTTTTTTACATCAATGCCAAAAGCAGCTACTGCATCACATTCTCTTTTAAGTGTAACCGGATCTAGCACCACCCCATTTCCAATGATGTTGATGGTATTTTGATGAAAGATACCGGAGGGTATTTGGTGTAATACCATTTTTTTTCCTTCTACATAAAGGGTGTGTCCGGCATTTGGCCCACCCTGAAAACGGGCAATGATATCGTACCGGAGAGCAAAATAGTCTACTATTTTACCCTTTCCTTCATCTCCCCACTGCATGCCCAATATAACATCTACCATACAAGTATAAATTAATACGCCACAAAAATAAGTGAAGCCACTCTGTAAATTGCGATAATGTGCAATAAATTATTACGGTGTGTATAACTGAAAGTAAGCAGCGTATTTATCCGATGGCAGTATCGGTATCAAAACGTTCTACCCTTTGAATACCATGCAACGAGGTAAGTTTTGCTACCAGTTCATCCAGTTCTTCTTTGTCGTGCACAAAAACTTTAATAGTTCCTTCAAACATGCCTTCTTTAGATTCAATGCTGAGGCCCGAGATATTGATGCGCAAATCACCACTGATTACGTTGGTAATTTTATTTACTACCCCTACATCATCTAAGCCGATAATCCGCAAACCGGTAAGGAATGAGATTTCCTTATTTTTAGCCCACTTGGTTTTTACAATGCGATGCCCATAATTTGCCATTAGCTGTGGGGCATTGGGGCAGGTTGTTCGATGAATAATCATGCCTTTTCCCGTGCTTACAAATCCAAACACATCGTCTCCGGGAATGGGGTGACAGCATTTGGCCAGCTGGTACATGATTTTATCACTGCTTTCGCCAAAAATGATTAGTTCCGAATCTTTTTTGCTTACTGGCTTATTGCTTACTCCTTCTGACGGATCAATGATGGGCAATTTCGGCTTTGGAAATTCAAGCCGATCTCCATGTAAAATAGCGTCTTTTAACTCGCGCAGGTCGATGGCTTTGGTGGCTATTTTGTAATGGAGATCTAAGGCAGATGGTAACTTATACAACTGCACCAGTTCCTCGATATTATGAAAATTATAGGCAGCGCCCATATTTTCTAGCCTCCGTTGCAAGGTATATTTCCCTTCTTCGGCAATGGTTCTTTTTTCTTCCCGTAATGCGTCTTTAATTTTGGTTTTTGCCTTGGCAGTAACCACAAATCCCAGCCAGCCTTCTGTAGGCTTTTGTTTGTTGCTGGTAATGATTTCAACCTGATCGCCGCTGCGCAATTTATGACTCAGGGGTACTAGTTTATGATGTACTTTGGCGCCAATACATTTAGAGCCAATGGCACTGTGAATGGCAAAAGCAAAATCCAATGCGGTACTTCCGGTAGGCAACATTTTCACTTCCCCCTTTGGGGTGTACACATAAATTTCTTCTGCGAGGAAGGAGGTTTTAAAGTCTTGCAAAAAATCTATCCCATCTGAATCCTGACTCCCTAATACTTCGCGAATTTGACCGAACCACTTATCAAAACGGTCTTCGTCGTTGGTGCCCTCTTTATATTTGAAATGAGCGGCCAGTCCTTTTTCGGCAATTTCATTCATTCGCTTACTCCGTATTTGTATTTCTACCCATTTCCCCTGTGGGCCCATTACGGTAGTATGCAGTGCTTCATAGCCATTGTTTTTTGGGTTGCTTAACCAGTCGCGCATTCTTTCGGGGGCGGGGTTATATTCATCCGTTATCAGTGAGTAAACCTTCCAACAATCTTCTTTTTCTTTTTCCAGGGGTGAGTCGATGATTACCCGGATAGCAAACAGATCGTACACTTCTTCAAAAGCCACTTCCTTTTTTTTGATTTTAGTCCAGATTGAGTGGATGCTTTTGGGTCTGCCATATATTTCGAACTGAAAGCCGGCTGCATCAATTTTTTCTTTTAGTGGCCGGATAAATTCATTGATATAGCGGGTTCTTTCGCGTTTGGTTTCTGATAATTTACGCGCAATCTCTTTATAGTTTTCTGGCTCCATGTATTTCATGGAGAGGTCTTCCAGTTCGGTTTTGATATTATATAACCCCATGCGGTGAGCGAGGGGAGCATATACCCAAATAGTTTCTGAAGCAATTTTCAGTTGCTTCTCCCTTTTCATATGCTCCAATGTGCGCATATTATGGAGTCGGTCGGCCAGTTTAATTAAAATAACCCGCGGATCATCGGTAAGGGTGAGTAGAATTTTTTTAAAGTTTTCGGCTTGCAAACTGGTATTGGTATCCATTACCGTGGAAATCTTGGTTAGGCCATCCACAATTTTGGCAATCTCGGTACCAAATTCTTGTTCCACATCTTCCAGGGTAAGGTCGGTATCTTCTACTGTGTCGTGCAACAGGGCACAAATGGTACTTCTAACGCCCAGCCCTATTTCTTCTACACAAATCATGGCAACGGCAATGGGATGCAGGATATAGGGTTCTCCGCTTTTGCGGCGCATGGTTTTATGGGCTTCGGCTGCCATTTCAAATGCGAGCCGCACCAATTCACGATCGCCCTTTTTTAATTTGGGACGCAAGCCACGCATAAGAGCACGATAGTACCTTACAATCTCTTTTTTTTCTTGTTCGGCATCCAGATTGTATACCGGCAATCCCTCTTTGGTAAGTATTTCCTGTGCGGTTTCCATGCGAACACAAATATACTAAAAAGCCAGGCTATCTGCCGCTGAAAGCTCTTGTTCGCTGGCTGGGGGATGATAATTTTTGCACCATTCCTTTTACCTGCTTTCAGTTGGTTACCTTTGTGGTGATGGCGAGCAATTCAACCCCTTCCGGAATCATTACCCTGAGTCTCTGGAAAAAATTATATGTATTTGTTCAACCCTACCGAAAAGCTTGGTATGGGAGTTGGGTGCTAGCAATCTGCATGGCATTGGCTGCGCCGGTTCGCCCTTACCTCATTCAGTTAACCCTTGATAAGGCGATGGGTAAAGCAATTCACTGGCCCCATTGGATTTCCAATAAATGGCAAAACCCTTTTCCACAGGATGCCGTTACATTTATTGTGATGGTTACGGTGTTTCAGCTGCTATTCTTGCTGATGGAAACCTCGGTACGATTTCTGTTTTCCTTTAGTACCTCGCGGCTAGGACAATGGGTGGTTAACGATCTTCGGCAGGCTGTGTACAAAAAAGTAGTAAATCTCGAATTACGCCAGTTCGACAAAACCCCAATAGGAACCCTCACTACTCGAACTATCAACGATATCGAAAGTATCAACGATGTTTTTTCCGATGGACTGATTCCCATAATAGCCGACCTGCTTACTATACTGATTACGTTGGCCACCATGTTTTGGATCAACTGGAAGCTTACGCTGATTAGTTTAGTGCCATTTCCCATTATGCTGGTGGCAACTTATTATTTTAAGGAGAGCGTAAACAAAAGTTTTATGCAGGTACGCAATGCGGTAGCCGAATTGAATGCATTTGTGCAGGAGCATATAACGGGTATGCAAGTGGTACAGGCTTTTTCCGCAGAGGAAAGGGAGATGCAAAAATTTTCTGCCATCAATGCCCGTCACCGAGAAGCGAATATTCGGGCCATTTTTGCGTATTCTGTATTTTTTCCGGTGGTAGAAGTGGTGCTGGCGATCAGTACCGGCTTATTGGTATGGTGGGTTTCTGGAGGAGTGGCCGAAGCCGGCTTATTGGTTTCCTTTATATTATATCTCAACCAGATTTTCCGTCCCCTGCGGGTGATAGCAGATAAATTTAATGTATTGCAGATGGGGATGATTGCTGCAGAGCGGGTAATGAAAGTGTTGGATAATCCGGATACCACCCCCCCTGATATTACCCAGGCCTATCAGCCAAATAAGGTGGATGGAACCATCGAATTTCGGAACGTATATTTTGGTTATGATGAACATCGAGATGTACTGAAAAATATTAGTTTCACGGTACCTGCCGGCACTACGGTGGCATTGGTAGGGCATACCGGTAGCGGAAAAAGCAGCATCATCAGTTTAATCAACCGCCTGTACCCATTGCATCGGGGTACTATTTTGCTGGATGGGGTTGATATAAATGAATATGAGCTGGCGCTGCTTCGTAAAAATATTGGGGTAGTGTTACAGGATGTTTTTTTATTCTCGGGTACCATTGCCGAGAATATCACCTTACGAAATCCTGCCATCACCCGCGAACAGGTGGTTGAGGCAGCTACTTTAATAGGCGTGCATGATTTTATTAGCCAACTGCCAGGCGGTTACGATTATTCGGTAATGGAGAGAGGCAATACCCTTAGTTTAGGCCAGCGGCAGTTGATTTCCTTTATCCGGGCCCTATTATATAATCCGGCCGTATTAATTTTAGATGAGGCCACCTCCTCCGTTGATACCGAAAGTGAACAATTGATTGAACAGGCTATTGATAAATTAATTAGTGGGCGCAGTTCCATCATCATCGCCCATCGCTTAAGCACCATCCAAAAAGCGGATCAAATAGTTGTATTATCCAATGGGGTAATTCAGCAAATGGGTACCCATGAAAGCCTGCTGGCTGATGGTGGAATGTACAAGGAGCTGTATGAGAAGCAATTTCAAGCGACAACTGCATAATATATTGATAATTAGCACTTTGTGTAATTATTAGGTATTCACCTCTTTTTTTCGTATATTTTTTGTTACCTGGGTTAGCAACCAAAAAGGGGGCGGTTTCCTCTAGACCTTAGCTGTTAAAGAAGTTTTGCACTTTTTTCAGTTTTCAGTCCGGCTTTTCCACGCATCCCCCTATCTTTGCCGCAAATTCAAAAACAGGTATGGTGTTCAGAAGCATGAAATATTGTCTGGTGGCGGTTTTGAGCCTTTTTTTATTGATGATTGCCCCATCCCTCCCAGCACAGGAAAACCACGAGGCGGCTTCCCATGAAAATGCGGGTGAAGCAAAGAAAGATTTTGATGCTGCAGAAGTGATTTTCGGACACATTCTGGATAATCATGAGTTTCACCTCACAGAGTACCACGATGCCGCCGGTAATCTACATCCGATTTCCATTCCACTACCTATTATCGTTTATTCTCCCCAGCGCGGATTGAGTGTGTTTATGTCGTCTCGTTTCGAGCATGGTCATGCCACTTACAATGGATATCGCATCCACGAGGAAAAAATTGAAGCTGTTCGCGAAGATGGATCTATTGACGAAGAAGTAAAACTGATTGATTTATCTATTACGAGAAATGTTGCCCAGATGTTGATTGCTTTGGCCATATTGGTATGGTTGATGGTATCCATTGCCAATTCGTATAAATCTGGTTTGGGAGTTACTTCAGCGCCCCGTGGCAAGCAAAATTTACTAGAGCCGGTGATTACTTTTGTACGGGATGAGGTAGCGAAACCAAATCTGGGTCATAAATACGAAAAGTACCTGCCCTATTTATTAACCACGTTTTTCTTTATCCTGATTAATAATATTTTCGGTTTGATTCCCGGTACGGCCAACGTAACTGGTAATATTGCTTTTACCGTGGTATTGGGGTTGATATCATTTGTAGTGATACTGTTCAGTACGAACCGTCATTTCTGGGGGCATATTTTTAACCCACCCGGAGTACCGGGCTTTGTTAAGCCAATCTTGATATTGGTTGAATTTTTGGGTGTGTTTATCAAACCCTTTGCATTGATTATCCGTTTGTTTGCGAATATGGTGGCAGGACATATTATCATCATCTGTTTAATATCCTTGATTTTCATATTTGGTCAAATGAGTTCAATAGCCGGCTGGGCAACTTCACCGGTGGCGATTGGGTTTACGGTTTTCATATATATGATTGAGGTGTTGGTGGCATTTTTACAAGCATTTATTTTCACCAACCTTACGGCAGTATTCATTGGAGCAGCTTTTGAAGGAGAACACGATCATTCAGAAGCAGCCCATCACTAAACGTTTTTATTCACTATAAATACAACGATCATGAGTTCGAATTTGATTTTACTGGATGCCTTAGCAAATGCAGGTGGTGCCATTGGTGCTGGCTTAGCTGCTATCGGTGCAGGATTAGGAATTGGTCAAATCGGTAAGGGTGCTGTTGAAAGCATTGCCCGTCAACCGGAAGCCATGAACGACATTCGTGCCAACATGATTCTGGCTGCAGCCTTAGTTGAAGGTGCTGCTTTGTTCGGAATTATCGTAGGTTTCCTTGCTATGGTTTTGAAATAATCAACGCCCAGCAAAACATTTCAACCGCATTCAATGCACAGGGCGGCGAATGCGGTTTCTTTAGAAGATTATTACTAGTAATATAAATCGTACGTTATGAAATTATTGACTCCCGATCCGGGGTTGCTGATATGGACCCTCCTCGCTTTCTTGGTGGTGTTTTATATACTTAAAACAATGGCATGGCCTGCCATTATAAAAGGATTAAAAGAACGTGAGCAGAACATTGGAGAAGCTATTGCTACTGCCGAAAGAGTGAAAGGCGAAATGGCTGCCCTCAAAAATGAAAATGAGGTGATGATGGCCCAGGCTCGTGAAGAACGCAGTCAGCTGATGAAAGAAACTCGTGAGCAAACGCAAAAAATGATCAGCGAAGCCAAAGACAAAGCCAAAACTGAATACGATCGCATTGTTGCAGAAGCACAGCTCGCCATCAATCAGCAAAAAAATGCGGCCCTTACCGAGGTTAAAAATCAGGTTGGTGCCTTGGTGATTGAAGTGAGTGAAAAAATTCTTCGCAGAGAATTGAGCAATAAATCTGAGCAGGAAAAATATATCAACGAATTAGCCGAAGGAGTGAAACTGAACTAGTATGCCCAATCCACGTTTAGCTGCCCGATATGCCAAAAGTTTGGTAAGCCTTTCCCAAGAACAGGGAAACCTGGAAGCCGTATATGCCGACATGAGTTATTTGTCGCAAGTATGCAAGCAAAGCCATGAGTTTGTGAATCTGCTGAGAAGCCCCATCATTAAGGCAGATCAGAAAGGTAAAATCATGGATGCGATTACCCGCGGCAAAATTGGTGCCCTAACCGAAGCTTTTATCACCTTGCTGATTAAAAAAGGCCGTGAATCAGATTTACCCGAAATAGCGAATGCTGTTGTTGAGCAATACCATGAAATTAAAGGTATTCACCTAGTTAAACTCACTACCGCTGCTCCGGTTGGGGAGTCGATGAAACAATATATCGAGCAGAAAGTAAAAAAGGAGAAAGGCTTGGGAACCGTGCAGCTAGAAACGGTGGTGGATGAAAAAATAATCGGCGGATTTACGCTGGAGATGGATAATCAACTGCTCGACGCCAGTATTTTGAGAGACCTGAAAGACATTAAGCGGCAGTTTGATAAAAATCTATTTGTACACAATATCCGCTAAAGCGGGACTTATTATAAACTAACAATTTAAAAGTATATCAATCATGGTAGACATTAAACCTGATGAAATTTCAGCGATTCTGCGTCAGCAGCTGAGCAATTTTAATGTAGGCGCAGACCTGGAAGAAGTGGGAACGGTATTGCAGGTAGGGGATGGTATTGCCCGCGTTTACGGATTAAATGGCGTACGCAGCGGTGAGCTGGTAGAATTTGATAATGGCGTTAAAGCCATTGCCCTTAACCTGGAAGAAGATAATGTAGGGGTGGTATTGATGGGAGAAGGTGCTGGTATTAAAGAAGGTGCCAAAGTGAAGAGAACCGGACAAATTGCTTCTATTAAAGTGGGAGAAGGTGTGGTAGGACGGGTAATCAATACTTTGGGCGAACCCATCGATGGGAAAGGTCCATTAGTAGGTGAATTATACGAAATGCCCCTGGAGCGGAAAGCCCCCGGTGTAATTTATCGTGAGCCTGTTAAAGAGCCACTGCAAACTGGTATCAAAGCTATTGATGCCATGATTCCCATCGGACGTGGTCAGCGGGAATTGGTTATCGGAGACCGTCAAACTGGTAAAACCGCTATCTGCGTTGATACCATCATCAACCAAAAAGAATTTTTCGAAGCCGGCAATCCGGTTTATTGTATTTACGTAGCCATCGGACAAAAAGCTTCTACCGTTGCCGGGGTTATGAAAACATTAGAAGATAATGGCGCTATGGCATTCACAACCATTGTGTGTGCTTCTGCCTCTGATCCGGCTCCCTTGCAGTTCTATGCTCCTTTTGCCGGTGCTGCTATTGGAGAATTCTTCCGTGATACTGGTCGCCCTGCTTTGATTATCTATGATGATCTTTCTAAGCAAGCCGTAGCCTACCGTGAGGTATCCCTGCTACTGAGACGTCCACCCGGACGGGAAGCTTACCCTGGTGATGTATTCTATTTGCACAGTCGTTTACTCGAAAGAGCGGCCAAAGTAATTGCCAATGATGAAGTGGCTAAGAATATGAACGATTTGCCCGCTTCTATTAAACACCTGGTAAAAGGCGGTGGATCTTTAACGGCACTTCCAATTATTGAAACACAGGCTGGCGACGTATCTGCCTATATTCCTACCAACGTAATTTCAATTACCGACGGACAAATATTCCTCGAGGGTAACCTCTTTAATGCGGGTATCCGTCCGGCTATTAACGTAGGTATCTCGGTAAGTCGTGTAGGTGGTAACGCCCAAATCAAGTCGATGAAGAAGGTAGCAGGTACCTTAAAACTAGATCAGGCTCTATACCGCGAGCTGGAAGCGTTTTCTAAATTCGGGGGTGACTTAGACCCTGCTACAAAGAATGTAATTGATAAGGGTGCCCGTAACGTGGAAATCTTGAAGCAGGCGCAATATTCACCCATGAGTGTAGAAAAACAGGTAGCCATAATTTACCTAGGTTCTCAGGGTTTACTGAAAGAAGTGGCTGTTAAAAAAGTGAAGGAATTTGAAGCACAGTTTCTGCTCGAAATGGAAACCAAACTTCCACATGTGTTAGCTGAATTTAAAAAAGGTCAGTTAAATGAGGGAAGTATTGCTGAAATGACTGAACTCGCCAAAGGAATAGCAGCTCATTATAAGTAAGCTAATTACATTTATTTTACAAATACTGAAACCCCGCTATTGCGGGGTTTTTTTTAACAGGTTGCTGCAACAAATGCATACAGGTCACACAGTATTTTTGGTAGCTTGCAACACTTATTCATCTTGAATGTTATAAAGGGTATGCAGCCACTGGTTAAGATAACAGCGCTCACCAAGCAATTTGGCCATCTCACGGCAGTGGATCATTTGTCTTTTTCGGTTGAACCAGCATCTGTATATGGTTTTCTGGGTCAAAACGGTGCTGGAAAAAGTACTACTATCCGAATGTTAACTGGCCTAATCATGCCCACTTCTGGAGAAATTGAAATATTCGGTTTGTCCCTTGCCAAACATAAAAAAGAAATTCTGCAACAAATAGGAGCGGTAATTGAAAAGCCGGATGTGTACCAATATCTATCAGCGTACGATAACCTGCAATTGTTTGCCCGCCTCAGTGGAATTCGGCCAACCCGTATTAGTCTGATGGACCAGCTTGCGCAGGTAGGCCTGGCAGAACGTGCCAAAGATAAGGTAGCAGGTTTTTCACAGGGAATGAAGCAGCGACTGGGCATTGCCATCGCACTGGTGCACCAACCCCAATTAATTATTCTGGATGAACCTACTAATGGGCTAGATCCGCAAGGCATTGCCGATATCCGGCACCTGATCATTCACTTGCGAACGGAGATGAAAAAAACTGTGATAGTATCTTCTCATCTATTGAGTGAAATTGAACAGGTAGCCACACAACTACTGATTATACACAAAGGAAAAAAAGTGAAAGAGGGGAATGCTTCGGAATTATTCGACCCTGCAAAAACTGTTGTACAGTTAAGCACCGAACGGAATGATACCGCATGGGCCGTATTACAAAACTCCGTCTGGCAGCCTTATCTGGAGCGGATTACACCTGAAGGAATTATTTTAAAAGTAGATCGCCGACAGATTCCTGCATTGCATCAGTCACTGGTACAATTGCAGATACCCCTAATATCATTACAACCCCGGCATTCGCTGGAGGATTATTTTTTACAAGTTACTACCCCTGGATATGTGGACACTCTTTCAAATTGAGGTATATAAAATATTCCGTCGTCCACGAACGTACATTGCATTCGCGGCTATTACTGGTTTGATTGGAATCATACAGTTTGGATTAAAACTGGATGGAGAACAATATGTAGAATTTATGATGCGGGATATTACCTCCTCCATTACCATCGAAGGAAATATTTTAAATGGATACCAGGTTTGTTACATAGTATTACAGGTATTGCTGGTGCATGTGCCTTTACTGATTGCGCTGGTGGCGGCTGATATGATTTCGGGTGAGGCCAATATGGGCACGCTGCGTTTATTGCTTACCAAGCCTATCAGTCGCGATGCTTTTTTAGTGGCTAAGTTTATGGCAACCATGGTATATACGTTACTCTTGCTAATCTGGTTGGCTATATTGGCTTTGTTTTTAAACATGTTGATTTTTGGTACCGATGATTTGTTTTTACTCAAGAGCAGTTATGTAGTGCTGTTGAGGGAAAATGATATCTTCTGGAGATATTGCGGGGCCTTTGCTTTTGCTGCCCTTGCCATGAGTACAGTTGCCGCACTGGGCTTTTTATTAAGCCTTTTTGCCAACAATTCTATCGGCCCCATTGTTGCCACCATGAGTATCATTGTTTTTTTAACCATACTCAGTACCCTGAATATTCCCTTGTTCAGTTATGTAAAGCCTTATTTGTTTACTACCCATATGATTGGGTGGAAAGAATTTTTCGATATTAAAGTGAATGCATCCAATGAAGCCTTATCGGGTACTATACAACATCCTATGCGCATCATTCAATCGGCGTTGGTATTGTTGGCACATATTGTGTTGTTCCTGGTAGTTTCAATATGGGTATTTCGCAAAAAAGATATTCTTAGTTAATTATAGAAGGGCGTATGAAGAAAATAAGTTTGTTATGCTTGAGTTGTATGCTGGTTGTGGCTATTCAGGCCCAGGATATGACGCCCCTCGTGCAAAAAGTACGGGCGAAAATTGAGCAGGTAAAAGACTATGTGGCGGTGGGCACTATGAAGACAGACGTTTCATTTATTAAAGCTCCCATCGGAAAAGTAAAAGTATATTTTAAAAAGCCCGATCTGTTTTCTATTAAAAAAGAAGGTGGTATCTCTTTGTTGCCCAAGGGCGGCGTTTCCATTAACATGAGTTCATTGATGGCTACCACTTCTTTTGTTGCACTTTCTGCAGGGGAGGCAGTAGTTGACGGCATAAAAACCCGTGTGGTAAAATTGCTGCCCATGAACGAAAACAGCGAAGTGATTTTAACCACTTTGTATATTCAGGAAGCTACGCTACTTGTTTTAAAAGCCGTTACCTCTACCCGCGAAAATGGCACCTACGAAATGACGATGCAATACGGAGCTTATCAGCAGTATGGATTGCCCGATAAAGTGATTTTTAGTTTCAACACCAAAGACTATAAATTACCCAAGGGCATTACCCTCGAATTTGAAGAGGAAACAAAGCCACTTACCGAGGCTGAAAAAATAAAAAACAGAAAGGGGCGGGTAGAAATCAATTATAGCAATTACACCATCAACCAGGGATTGGCAGATGCAGTGTTTAAAAAATAAGGTAAAAACCAATTTTCCCTTATCGAAGCGTTACGCGCCATTCCATTTGAAACTCTGCTCCAGGCAATAAGGTACAAATTCCCTCTTTTTCTTCTAATTTTCCAGAAGCAGTTGCATGATCGGCAATTCCGTGCCAGGGTTCTAAACAAATAAATGGAGCATTGCGGGCACTCCAAATACCAAAATAGGGCGTGTTGGGAAAATGAAAATCAAGGGCTCTTTTTCCGTTTTGGCTGGCCAGGGTAATCTGGTTCGATTGTAATTTTTTAAACACCAGTGCATCCCTATAAAACAATTCGGTATGCAGAGGTAATTGCTGCGTTTGATGAAAGAAGGGTTTCGGTTCTGGGGCAATTAGCGCATCAGCAGTTAATGGATAGATGGGCGCATTTTCCGGCTCAGAAAATTCCAGATAATAATCGGTATAAGAAAGTGTGGGTTCGATCGGTAAGGCAAATGCCGGATGTGCGCCCAGTGAAAAAAGGAGGGGACTGATTCCGGAATTTTCAACCAAATAGGTAACCTGCAGGCTTGCTTCCATCAACTGATAGCGAATGGAGAGTTGAAAGCGGAAGGGATACACTTGCAGGGTTTCGGTATCTTCCTGCAATTGAAAGAGGAGTGTATCACTTGATTGACTGATTAGCCTGAAATTTTTTTCTCTGGCAAAACCATGCCGTGGCAGTGAATAAGTTCTGTTTTGCCAGCTATATTGATTATTTTTTAGGGTGCCTACAATGGGGAATAATACAGGACTGGTTTTGCCCCAAAAAGCAGGGTCGCCGCTCCATAAATAGGAAAGCTGGTGGGTAAGATGAAACAGTTCTTTTAGTTCAGCACCCAAGGCAGCTACGCGAATGCGAATCTGCTGGTTAGAAATTTCGTACCACTCGCCCGGCATTAGCGTTCGTTTTCTTCGAATCTTTCGTCAACCGAATTGGCAATCATGCGGGCGCTGATTTTTTTCAGTGGGTTACTGCGCATTTCTGCATAGCCCATCCGTTGCCTAAAAATTTCTATGCCTTCAAAAATTGCAGCCATCATCGAGCTGGGGTCGGCTTTTCCTTTACCGGCAATATCAAAGGCGGTTCCGTGATCAGGACTGGTGCGGATAGCGGGTAGCCCTGCGGTATAATTTACCCCTTCTCCAATGGATAAACTTTTAAAGGGAATCAATCCCTGATCGTGGTACATGGCCAGGATGCTGTCGAACCTTTCGTGGTGGCCACGGGCAAAAAATCCGTCGGCAGCATAGGGTCCAAACACCATCATTTGTTGACGAGCTTCTTTTAGTGCAGGTGACACGATGGATTCTTCTTCTTTACCAATTAAGCCCTGATCACCGGCATGTGGATTTAAACCGAGCACGGCAATTCGGGGTTTTGAGATGCCAAAATCTTTTTGCAGACTTTGATTTAGTATCGAAAGTTTCGAGCGAAGCGCTTCATTGGTTACAGCTTTGGCAGCATCCTGTAAAGGAATATGTTCCGATAAAACGCCAATCCGCATATTATCCGACACCATCATCATCAACACATCCGATACTTGAAAGATGGTTTTAAAGTAGGGGGTATGTCCGGTAAAAGGAAACTGTTCGGAGTAAATATTTTTCTTGTGAATGGGAGCGGTTACCAGTATTTGAATTTGTTTATCTTTTAGTGCCTGTGTAGCGGTTTGTAAGGATAGCAGGGCATATTTTCCGCCGGCTTCATTCAGCTCACCCGGGTGGATTTCTACTTCTTCTTCCCAGCAATTGAACAGATTTACTTGTTTGGGAAAGGGTCGGTTCAGATCTTTCAGTTGGGTATAATTCAGGGCATGTTCGGGCAACCCTTTGCGATAAAAATTGAGGGCTTTGTTATTGCCAAAAATGAGTGGCGTACAAAAATCCAGCAGGCGGCTGTCGGAGAGGGTTTTTATCAGCAGTTCTATGCCAATACCATTCAGGTCGCCGGTAGTGAAACCAATTACGGGTTTTTGAGTTTCGTTGCTCATGGAAGAAATTTGAGTGTAAAAATACACATTCTGCAGCAGTATATTACCGAATGGAGTTTACAGCCCGAATCGGGTTGTAGGCGGCAGCGTAAATGCTGTATTTTTGCCTATGCAGTATACGCTGAAAAAATCGCTGGGCCAGCACTTTTTAAAAAACGATGTAATTTGCCGGCAATTGGTGGAGGTTTGGAAAGAAACCAATGGACCCCGCTTGCTAGAAGTAGGTGCCGGTGGCGGAGCACTTACCCGTTTTCTTCTCAAACTCGAGGGAGTAGATTTTAAAGCGGTAGAGCTGGATGAAGAGAAAGTGGCGTATTTATTGAAAACCTATCCTGCTTTAGAAGGCAAGCTGATACCCGGAGATATATTGCAACTTCCCTTACCCTTTAATGAACCATTTACGTTAATGGGTAATTTCCCGTATAATATTTCAACCCAAATTGTTTTTCGGGTGCTAGAATGGAAAGAAGTTGTTCCGGTGATGATTGGAATGTTTCAGAAAGAAGTAGCTGAAAGAATTGTTTCTGATCCCGGAAGTCGGGTGTATGGAATTTTAAGTGTGCTGGTACAAGCTTATTACGAAGCGGAGTATTTATTTGATGTGGGTCCGGAGTGTTTTCAGCCTCCGCCCAAAGTTATGAGTGGGGTAATTCGCTTGAAGCGTAAAACGGAGGAACTACCCGTTAAATCGGAAAGGGCTTTGTGGGTATTGGTGAAAACAGCCTTTAATCAGCGCAGAAAAATGCTGCGCAACGCGGTGAAAAGTTTGTTTGACGAATCTGTGTTGCAAGATTCGATATTTGATAAAAGAGCCGAACAATTATCAGTAGCAGATTTTGCCCGACTAACATTTTTAATGAAATAATTGAATTGATCAGTTACATGGCACCTATTGTATTAATTACGGCCCCGGCGCACCCCTGTTTACGGGAGGGATTGGAAAAGGCTGGCTATGCAGTTGAGCAACAGTTGCGACCAACCAATGATTGGCTGATGCAGCATATGCATCGGTTTACGGGTATGGTGATATCTACCCAACCCAAGATAACCCAAGCCGTTATTGATGCTGCCACCCAACTCAAATGGATCGCCCGTTTAGGAAGTGGTATGGAGCATATTGATACAGCGTATGCGGCTTTGAAGGGAATCAACTGTGTAAGCAGTGCCGAAGGAAACTGTGGTGCGGTAGGGGAACATGTGTTGGGTATGTTGTTGAATTTACTCAAGTGTATGCAATGGAGTGCCGAAGAAGTGAAAGAAGGTAAATGGATTCGGAATATGCAAAGAGGGCAGGAGTTAAGCGGTAAAAAGGTGGGCATAATTGGATATGGACATACCGGAGCTGCTTTTGCTCGCTTACTTTCTTCGTTTGATGTAGAGGTATTGGCACATGATAAGTATAAGCAAGGATTTGCAAATGCCTATGTGCAGGAGGCTTCGCTGGAGCAAATACAACAACACGCACAGGTGGTGAGTTTACATCTCCCGCTTACGGAGGAAACTTATCATTATGCGGATGCCGCTTTTTTTGGGGCTTTACAACAGCAACCCTATTTTTTAAATTCGGCCAGAGGGGCGCTGGTAAATACGCCGGATTTATGCACAGCCCTAGAGCAGCACAAAATTTGTGCTGCCGGTTTGGATGTGCTAGAGAATGAACAACCCGATACGTATACTGAAACAGAAAATACCTTCAGGCAATATTTGTTGCAACATAATAGGGTACTCATCACCCCACATATTGCCGGCTATAGTCAGGAAGCTTTTCGCAAAATGTCGGAGGTAATTTTACGTAAACTGGGCTTATAATAAATTGCTTTTACGGCCAAATTTGGGTGCCATTAATTGGGATATCCGCCTATTTTAGTCATGCCTTTTTCAGAAAACTTATCAAATGAACCAGCCAAGCATTTTATAATTATTTAATATGTTAACATTTTCAACACATTTAACGTGATTTGAACCGAAAGATTTTTTAACTTTGTGTATTACAACGTCTCAGGCAACTGTGGCGTTGTATTTTTTTCCCCTTACCTAAACGAAAAGCTATGGCAGACGCGAATATGTATGTTACGCAGGAAACTTTTGATAAAATGCGTGAGGAGCTTCACCGAATGAAATCGGTAGATCGTCCGGCTTCCTCTCGTGCGATAGCTGAGGCAAGAGAGAAAGGCGATTTAAAAGAGAATGCCGAGTACGATGCTGCCAAGGAGGCGCAGGGTATGTTGGAAGCAAAAATTAAGCAATTGGAGGGAATGATTGCCAATGCAAAAATTGTAGATACCAATTCGATTGATACCAGTAAGGTTACTATTTTAACGAAGGTAACCATTACCAATATGGCCAATAATAAGGTACTCACCTATCAGATAGTAGGAGAGAAAGAGGCCGATCTAAAGTTGGGAAAAATTTCTGCGGGTTCTCCCATAGGTAAAGGGTTGATGGGAAAAGTTCGGGGTGATATTGCTGAGATTCAGGTGCCAACGGGCCTGTTAACGTTCCGAATAGATGATATTACTATTTAATCGGAATGGCTTACTTTTATTCTTCATACTACTTTCATGACTGTATTTACTAAGATTATTTCCGGAGCAATTCCGAGTTATCGGATTGCCGAGAGCGAGCATTTTTTTGCGTTTCTAGACATTTATCCGCAGGTTGAGGGCCATGTGTTAGTGGTGCCGAAAGTTGAGATAGATAAGTTTTTCGATTTGGGGGATACCTATCTTGCCGAGATGTTGGTATTTGCCAAGCCGATTGCCCAAGCAATAGAAAAATCATTTCCCTGCAATCGTTGTGGCATGATTGTATTGGGCTTAGAAGTTCCGCATGCACATCTTCATTTGCTTCCAATTAATACTGCTTCCGACCTGAATTTTAACCGCAACAAGCTTACGGTTACGCATGGTAAACTGCAGGAAATTCAGCAAAAGATTCTAGCAGCGATGGCTGTATAGCAGCTTGCTTATTTGCTTTCGGAAACCCGATTCGGGTGCTGTTTGGCAAAATCTTCCCAGCCCGATAATTTCTTTTTACTCCCTGTTTGTAGGATACTGCTTCCTTGGTAGTGGTGACAAAGTGCTACAGAAAGAGCATCGGTTGCATCGTAATAGCGAGGTTGCTCGTCGATTTGTAAAATAGTTTGCAGCATTTTCCACACTTGATCTTTATTAGCATTTCCATTACCAGTGATAGATTGTTTTACTTTTTTGGGGGAGTATTCGGTAACGGGGATGCTGGCTTGCATGGCTGCGGCGATGGCAACTCCTTGGGCACGCCCCAGTTTTAGCATACTTTGTACATTCTTTCCAAAAAACGGGGCTTCAATGGCAAAGGATCCGGGATGATAGAGTCGGATTAATTCAGCTACTTTTTCATGAATTAGGTGAAGCCTTTCATAGATGTCTTTCACATTAGATAATTTCAGCACATCCATCAGTAATACTTGGGGATTGCCTTTATCTACCTTTAATAAAGCATAACCCATTAATAAACTCCCAGGATCGATTCCTAAAATAATGTTCGCCTGTTTCATCGTACCATGAAAATACACTCTTTATGCTTGTGGTTAACCGGTTTGCGGGCATATTTTGTTTCCCTTTTTTTTTCGGGATAGTAAAGCAGTTTATAAAAAGGGTACCCCCAATCTAGCCTCCCTTTCACTATCTGTTACCGAACCCAAGCCTTTAATCAGCAGCCGGCTTTTCTATTTCCCCTGAAACATCGTTCTTTGCAGTACCAATATGTTTACCCTTCCTCCTAAGGCGAAAAAGGTTATCAATTTTGTAGTGGGGCCCCTCCTCTTCTGCTGGCTGGTATATTCAATTACCCTGCAAATCCGTCAGCAACAAAATCTGTCACATTCGCGGGAAGTAATCTGGGAAGCCTTTTCGTGGAAGCATGCTGGCACTTGGCTTTCCGTTTGCGGGTTGATGTTACTCAATTGGGGGATAGAATCCTATAAATGGCGCCTATTGGTAAGTGGTCTCGAAAAGATAACTTACTTACGAGCGGTTCGGGCGGTATTTACTGGTCAGGCACTGGCTTTTTCTACCATTAATCGATTAGGAGAATCTGCTGGCCGGGCTTTATTTCTTTCAACAGGCAATCGTATTCGAGGTGCCGTTTTATCCGTGGCGGGCAGTATGAGTCAGTTACTGGTTACGGTTATTGCAGGATGGCTGGCCCTGCTGTATATTGTAGGGCTACATCCCGAGATTTCCCTTTTTTCGGGTGAGCATGCGACTGCTTTTGAACGGGGAAGTTTACTGTTCTTTACCGGGGTAGTCATTTTGCTTTTGTTCATCTATTATCATCCGGCAGCCATGGTGGGGGCGCTGGAAAAGATTCCTTGGGTGAAGCAGTACGACTTTTTTCTAGAAAGGCTGGCTGCATTACCCTCCGCAGGTTTAACAAGAATTTTACTACTTTCTGCAATCAGGTTCGTTATATATACTGCACAGTATTTATTATTGTTTCAGTTATTTGGTGTTACTCTATCCTGGTTAACGGGGGCGGCGTTGGTTTCATTGATGATGTTACTGCTGGCGCTGGTTCCAACCATTGCCCTAGCAGAATTGGGCTTTCGGGGGCAGATTAGTTTACGGCTTTTTGCCTTGGTTAGTGCTAATTATGCAGGCATCATGGCAACGGCGGCAGGTATCTGGGTAATAAATTTGATTATTCCGGCATTGGCAGGAAGTTTACTGGTGTTGGGTATACGCATCTTCACCAAAAAAAAGAGGTGAACTATATGAAAAAAGGGGTACTGATTTTATTGTTACTGGTAGCTTCGGCATTTTCTCCGCAGGGCGATGAATTTTGCGGTGGTATACGTAACTATTCCTTCCGCGATGGCGAACAGATCGATTTTCAGATTTACTACACGGTAATTGGCATCTATGTGCATGCAGGAAATGCCCAGTTTACTGTTAAATCCATCACCCACCAGCAAAAGCCCGCGTATCAGTTTGTAGGCAGCGGGAGCAGTAATTCGGGGTACGATTGGATTTTTAAAGTACGCGATCGATATGAGTCTATCGTAGATACGGCTACCCTTCAGCCCAAGCAGTTTATCCGAAATATTGAAGAAGGTAGTTTTAAAAAATATGAAAACATCACATTCAATCACCAGGCACATTTAGCCACCACTACCGAAAAAACCTATTCAATACCCAACTGTGTTCAGGATGTGCTGAGTGCTATTTATTACGCACGTAATATCAATTTCAATAAATATCAGATAGATGATAAGATCCCTTTTTCGATGTTCTTAGACAATGAAGTGTTTAATCTCTACATTAAATACCAGGGGAAAGAAGTTATCAAAACCCGCTATGGCACTTTCAATGCCATCAAGTTTAAACCCCTATTGGTGAAGGGTACTTTGTTTGAGGGCGGCGAAAAAATGACCGTTTGGGTGAGCGATGATGCCAATCATATACCACTAAGGGTGGAAAGTCCTATTGTTATTGGCAATATCAAAGCCGATATGATGGGATACAGGAATCTTCGATATCCACTTGCCTCTCTTATTTCGTCGCGAAAATAATTAACCCTTTAGGCATTCTAACAGTTTGCCAGTTTGGTTTTTCCGGATGCCCTTTTCGGTGAGCTGCAAATTGCAGCATTCTGTATCTAAATCATGTTCAAAAAACAACCAATAATTTTCTTCCACTGCTTCGTGTAAAAAACATTTTTTTTCTTGCAGGGTAGTAAAGGGAAATAAATCGTAGGCTATTATATACGGTAATCCGATATGGTGTACAGAGGGTATCAGATCGGCCATATAAACTACGGTTTGATCGCCGACTTTTATTTGAGGCAACATCATGGCCCTAGTATGCCCGTGCACGATTCGCAGACTAATATGCTCAGAAAAAGGAATAGATGCTAGTGGGCCAGTTGGATGCATATCGGGCTCGGGCACATCTAAAAAAAATAATTGTCCTGCGGTTTGCAACGGCAACAGATTTTCCTTTAGAAAGGAAGCTCTTTCCCTTTCATTGGGCTCAATGGCCCATTGCCAGTGTTGGGGGTTGGTCCAGTATTTTGCATTGGGAAAAGCGGGTACTAGCTGATTATCTTTTCTAATCACACTTCCCCCGCAATGATCAAAATGCAGGTGGGTATGAATTACATCGGTAATGGCTTCGGGTGAAATGCCCTTTGCTGCCAGTGAAGATGCCAAAGTTTCGGATCCGTGCAAATAGTAGTGTGAGAAAAATTTTTCATCCTGTTTGTTTCCTATTCCGGTATCTATCAAAATTTTTCGATCACCTTCTTCAACCAATAAACACCTTAGTGCCCAGCTTACTAAATTATGCTCGTCGGATGGGTTCAGCTTCTGCCACATTACTTTGGGTATTACCCCAAACATGGCCCCGCCATCTAACTTAAAATTTCCGGTATCTATGGTACTTAGTTTCATTGGGTAACCAGTTTCTCTTCTTTTTTTTGCGCCTGGCGAGTGAAGTAAAGCAGCAGTAATCCTACTACAAAAAAACTCATCACTATCAGTACCGAATTTCTCTGTGATCCTGTTTGTTCGTTGATGATGCCAAAGCTGAACATGCCAATGATGATGGCAATTTTTTCGGTTACATCATAAAAACTGAAAAATGAAGTGGTGTCTTTGGTTTCCGGCATGAGTTTCGAATAGGTACTTCTGCTAAGCGATTGGATGCCGCCCATCACAAATCCAACCAGTACGGCCAGTATATAAAATTGATTGATTCCATTCCTTGGAATTGTATATCCAAAACAACATAGGCCAATCCAAAACAGTACAGTGAGCATCAAGGTGTTTAGGTTGCCGATTTTATTAGAAAGGCGTGCAAGTACAAAAGCACCCGGTATGGCTACTAGCTGAATAATTAATATAGCAACTATCAGGTTAGTAGTTGGAATATTAAGTTCACTCTTTCCATAGAGGGTTGCCGCCAGCATAATAGTTTGCACGCCCATGTTATAAAAGAAGAAAGAGAGCAAGAATTTTTTTAATACTGGTAAGTGGGTGAGTTGCTGCCATACTTTTTTTAGTTCCAGGTATCCTCCGGTTAATACTTGGGTATGCGCCACATCAACCAGGGGCTCGCTTTTGGGTAAACGGTTTATGGCCATCTGTCCAAATCCCCACCACCAAATACCTACCAGCATAAACGACCATTGTGAACCCTTTCCGGGAGTCATGCCAAACAAATCAGATTTAAGCACCAGTACAAAGCATACGATTTGCAAAAGTACACTGCCTATATAGCCCAACATATAACCTCGGGCGCTCACACGGTCTCTATCTTCCGGTGCAGCAATTTCGGGTAAGTAAGAATTGTAAAAAACAAAGCTGCTCCAAGATCCGATGCAGGCAATTATCATACATGTTAACCCTAATGCCAAGTTACTGCTATCGTAAAAAAATAAAGCACTGCACCCGATACTTCCTAGGGTGCAGAAAAAGCGAAGAAACTTTCGTTTATTCCCCCTTGAATCTGCAATAGAAGAAAGTACGGGCGATAAAATGGCTACCACTATAAATGCTACTGCCAGTGCATAGTTATACAGGGAGGTGTTTACATATTCGCGGCCAAAAAGCCGAACGGTATCCACCGGTGTATTTTCATTTCCATCTCCGGTAATGCTTTCAAAATAAGCAGGAAAAATAGTGGAAGTAATTACCAGGTTGTAAACGCTGTTGGCCCAGTCGTACATAGCCCAGCCATTAATTACCTTCTTAGAAGCTGTTTGCATAGTTCATCCTAATTTAAAAAAGGAAGGCTGCCTACAGATACCATCGCAGTAACGGGGCAACCAACCCAACTGATTTTTAAATATAATGAAATATTACCAGTACGAGCAAAACGGCCCCAACAATCACCCGATACCAACCGAAGAGGCGAAATCCATGATTTTGTAAAAAACCGATAAAAAATTTGATGGCTATCATCGCCACCACAAACGCAACGATATTTCCTACCAGCAACAATTGCAGGTTATGTGCGTCGGTTAGTAATGCCGGATTTTCTTTCCAGGCCTTTAATAATTTATATCCGGTGGCAGCGGCCATAGTAGGAACTGCCAGAAAAAATGAAAATTCAGCCGCCAGATTTCTGGTCATTTGCTGCTGCATACCTCCAATAATGCTCGCGGCACTCCGGCTGGTTCCGGGAACCATGGCTAGGCATTGCCAGATGCCCGTAATAAATGCTCTCCGGTAACTGATATCCTTTTCTTCGGTAACTGGATGGGTGCTGTTGAAAAACTTATCTATAAATAAAAGCACAAATCCTCCGATAAGCATCGTAATAGCAACGGTAAATGGACTTTCCAGCAGTGCATCTATCTTTTTAGAAAAAATAAATCCTAATACCAGTGCGGGAATTACTGCAATAATCAGTTTGAGGTAAAAATCAAATTTATTCAGCGGAAAAAATTTCTTTCGATACAATACTACCACCGAAAGGATGGCCCCCAACTGGATACATATTTCGAACAGTTTGGTAAATTCATCTTGGGCAATACCCAGCAGCGAGCTGATGATAATCATGTGTCCGGTAGAAGAAATAGGCAAAAATTCAGTTAACCCTTCTACGATGGCTATCAAAATACTTTGAAAGAAAGTCATGGTTGATAATTATGCGTTCTACTCCGAGAGTGGAGCTTTAAAGATAGTTGATTTGAAAAATAGGTATACACATAAAAAAAGCGGTGATTCCACCGCTCCATTCAAGTTATCCTTCCGTTAGCCGGGGCTTTTTAAAGATGGCATAGATTTCAATCAATAAACCAGCTACAATCAGAATCGGGGCTATGGTAATACGGGTTTTGCTGTAAACCAGGTTGGTATCAAAATTATTGGGGTCTGTATTTTTACCACCCGACATTAAAAACATGCCCAAGGCGATTACTGCCCCGCCAATAATCATCCAGGTAAAGTTTTCTTTACTGAAAAGGGGAGCTGAGTTGGTGGTTTTTTGGTTGCTCATGTGCGTAGTTTTTAGCTATGTGTTAGGTACAAATGTAATCAATCCGGCGACTAATACAAATCGTCGAGTTTCATTTTTAGATATTTTAGCACACTGCGGTGGGTACTATATACCGAAATGCCAACACCCAGCAGGGTAATTCCCCCAAACAGTAATAAATTCAATTGGATGCTGCGGATGGCTTTTAGTTCTGGCACACGGCTTTCGGCCCAGCCAATGATGATAAGCAGTAAAAAGATAGCGATTCCCGAGCTAATGAGTCCATTAATCAGTGCCCGAAGGTTGAGGGGGCGTGAAATAAAGCCTCTAGTGGCCCCTACCATTTGCATGGTTTTAACAATAAACCGGTTGCTGAACATGGCCAGCCGGATGGTATTATCAATACTAAAAATTACGATCACGCATAAAAGAACAGCAATCACCAGAAATAGCAGTCCTATTTTTGATGCTCGTTCATTCAGGTTCGATACCAGGTTTTGCGGGTATTGTAAATCGGTAATCTGGTCTCCATATGCCTGCATCAGTTGGGCAGATATAGTTCGTAGGCTATCCTGATTTACATAATCGGATTTGGCATAAAAATCGATACTTTCGGGTAAGGGATTTACATCTAATATTTTTGCCCAATCTTCATTGTTTTCTTTATTCCAGATGGCTTTGGCCGATTCTTTATCTACGTAGGTAACATTTTTCGCATAGGGCTGACTGCTGATAAATGCTTGAATTTGACCAATGGTATCTTTATTTAAGGTTCTCAGGTAGGCACTGATGCGAATATCTTCTTTAAAGGCATTGCCTACTGATTGGATATTCAGAAAAAACCATCCCATAATTCCCATGATGAGCAATACCAGCGACACGCCAATAATGGAGTAGATAAAATTGGGTTTGCTCCTTTTTAGCGATGAGGATCCGGCTGCGGGCATAATTCAGGATTAACAGGTTAACAATGGATTGCTTTTTTCAGATGCTATCCGATTGCAAATGTACTGTTTTGTAGGCTAATGACGTACATTTGCAGCCATCTGGAAAGGCAATTTAACCCCCGTAAATTAAGCCATTGATAGGGGGGAGGGGGTTAAAAATTTGTTAGTATTTACAACAGGCATTCCCCAACAGGGTAGAGAAGGATTTTGCCGGGTTGCAGACGGATATCTATTGTAATGAAAAGCCCTTGGCTGTTGAATGATATATTATGGAATACAATTTTCGATCGATTGAAAAAAAATGGCAGGCCCACTGGCGGTCTTCCGGCGTTTATCAGGTAAGCAACCAATCTACCCGCCCCAAATATTATGTGCTTGATATGTTTCCCTACCCCAGTGGTGCGGGCCTTCATGTAGGCCATCCCCTTGGATATATCGCCTCCGATATATTTAGTCGCTATAAAAGATTGCAGGGATTTAATGTACTGCACCCAATGGGCTATGACGCGTTTGGATTACCGGCCGAGCAGTATGCTATAGAACATGGGGTTCACCCGGCTAGCAGTACAAAAAAAAATATTGATACTTTTCGGGCTCAGTTAGATAATATTGGATTTTGTTACGACTGGAACCGCGAAGTGCGCACCTGTGAACCTGAATACTATCAATTTACCCAATGGATTTTTTTACAACTATTCAATAGTTTTTATAACAGAACCCATCAAAAGGCCCAGCCCATCTCTTTGTTGAAAGAAATTTTTAAACAGGAAGGGAATCAATCGCATGTTTGTCCGGCTGAAGAGGATTTGCGTTTTACGGCAGCCGATTGGACAGTTTTTGCCGAAAAAGAGCAGGAAGATATTTTGATGAAATACCGCCTGGCATTTTGTGGGTATGGCGAAGTGAACTGGTGTGAGGCTTTGGGAACGGTATTGGCGAATGATGAAGTAGTTAATGGCGTAAGCGAAAGAGGCGGACATCCGGTTGTGAAAAAAATGTTGCGTCAATGGTATTTGCGAATCACAGAATATGCCGATCGTTTACTGGAAGGGTTAAAGACCATAGATTTTTCTGATGCCATGAAGGAAATGCAATCTAACTGGATTGGAAAATCCTATGGTGCCGAAATCAGTTTTGCATTGGCATCGGGTGATCAGCCGATTGAAGAAACCTTAACGGTATATACTACGCGTCCGGACACGATTTTCGGTGTTGATTTTATGGTGGTAGCGCCAGAACATCCGGCGATTGAAAAATTAATTACATCGGATACCCGTGTTTCCGTAGAAAATTATATCAGCTATGTAAAAAGCAGGAGTGATCGGGAGCGGCAGGCCGAGAAAAAAATAAGCGGTTGCTTTAGTGGGGGTTATGCGATACATCCCTTTACCGGCAAAAAAATTCCGGTATGGATTGCCGAGTATGTATTGATTGGATATGGCACCGGAGCAATTATGGGTGTACCCTGTGGAGATGATCGCGATTTTCGCTTTGCACAACATTTTACTATTCCCATTACCAATATTATTGGGGAGCATTTTAATGGCACTGCCGCCAATGCTACCAAGGACGCCGTTTTGCAGGAGAGTGATTTTTTAAATGGCATTGTTATGCGCGATGCGATTTCGCTGGTATTGCAAAAGATTACCACAATGGGTATTGGCCGGAAGAAAGTGAATTATAAAATGCGCGATGCCTCCTTTAGCCGGCAACGATATTGGGGCGAGCCTTTTCCTATCCGCTGGGATAATGGAATCGCCAGGCCAATGGACGAATCTCAATTGCCGTTGTTATTGCCCCAGGTAGAAACCTATCAACCCGGTCCCGATGGCGAAGGCCCCCTTGCCAATATTCCAGAATGGGTAAACGAGCACTACGAAACCAATACCATGCCGGGGTATGCAGGCAGCAGCTGGTATTTTTTGCGGTATATGGATCCACATAATCGCGAAACTTTTTGCAGTCGCGAAGCCAGCGATTACTGGAACCAGGTTGATTTATACATCGGCGGAACCGAGCATGCAGTAGGGCATTTATTATATAGCCGTTTCTGGACCAAAGTAATGTTCGACCTCGGCCATATCGGATTTCAGGAGCCTTTTAAAAAGTTATTGAATCAGGGAATGATTCAGGGCAGCAGTCGGTTTATGTATCGCATGTTATTAACGGCAGATAAAAAAGTAATCGAACATTTTACAGCCAATATCATGGTATCGAACGGCTACCGCACAGGCTATGAGTCGGGTAGTTTGGGGATGAAAGCTTTGCTGGATATTGTTCAGCAACAGGTGCCGGATATAATTTTTGATGCATCTGCCGACGGCCTTTTATTTCAGCCGATTCATGTGGATGTAAATTTTGTGGATGGGTTCGAATTAAACATGACTGCTTTACAAACCTGGAGAAATGGGGAATATGCAGCGGCTGCCTTTGTGTTGGAGGATGGTAAATATATTTGTGGGGCAGAGGTAGAGAAAATGTCGAAATCGAAATTCAATACCGTAAATCCGGATGAGTTAGTTGAGAAATATGGCGCTGACACTTTCCGGATGTATGAGATGTTTTTGGGACCGGTAGATCAGAGTAAACCTTGGGATACTAAGGGGATTGAAGGGGTGCATCGGTTCGTAAAAAAATTATGGCGCTTGTTTTTTGATGAGCAAAAAGGAAGTGTAATTACACAGCATGCCCCTACTGCAGCGGAGTTAAAAGTACTGCACAAGACCATCAAAAAGATTGCCGACGACACCGAGCGCTTTAGTTTTAATACGGCGGTAAGTACATTTATGATTGCTGTGAATGAGTTGAGTGATTTACAATGCCATTCCGCCGCTATTCTCGAACCCTTTTTGATTTTGCTTACGCCCTATGCACCCCATGTGAGTGAGGAACTGTGGGGTGTGTTGGGGCATACCGATTCAATTCTGGATGCCTCTTTTCCGGTGTTTGAAGCGCAGTATGTAGCAGAATCTGCTAAGGAATATCCGGTGAGTGTAAATGGAAAAGTGCGTGCCAATATTTTAATTAGTTTGGATGCCACCGAAGAGCAGGTGCAAGAAATGGTGTTGCAACATCTGATGATTATTAAATGGATGGAGGATAAGCCATTGAAGAAATTTATTTTTGTAAAAGGTCGGATGGTGAATGTGGTTGTGTAAAGCGGCTCAATAGGCAGTTCAATAATGTTTCTCTATGCAAATAAGTTTACCTCCGGTAACTGAATGTTTTTCTGTGATACCCTATCAGCCTGGGATAACGCGAATTCAGCGCTGGGATTTATCAGAGAACTATACTGCATTAACCCCTGAAATTTTTACCAACCTTTCTGCTTTTACAGATTTTATAGAACAAAAGTTACAAAACGAAGAAGCAGATTTTGGAATTGGTGGGTATAACGAATTACGCGGCATCTATGCCCGCAGTGGTGTTTTTGGAACGTCCGATTCGCCCGAAGAGCCAAGGCGATTGCATTTGGGGGTTGATATCTGGGGACCAGCCCTTACCCCTGTTTATGCGGTATATGATGGAGTAGTTCACAGCCAGACTTTTCATCCCAAATTGGGTAACTATGGCGGTGTGGTGATATTGCAGCATAGTTATCAGGGAAATCATTTTTATACTTTATACGGACACCTAACGGAACGAAGCGTTCATCAATTTCAGCCCGGAGAAATCATGCAAGGCGGAGCGGTGGTGGGTGCTTTCGGCAATCCTACAGAAAATGGCGGTTGGCCGCCACACTTGCATTTTCAGTGTATGCTTTCTATGGAAAATTGGGTGGGCGATTATCCCGGGGTTTGCAAATGGAGCGAGCGGGATTATTATTTACAAAATTGTCCGGATCCGGTGCTGATGCTTCGGTGGGATTAAGCAAAAGAGGAAGTACAAATTTCTGTCCAAGTACACCCTTCCGTTGCTTTTTTATCGAAAATTGTCATTGTAATATCTATTTTTACGGTAATTTAGATAGTATACTGACAAAATTCTATATTTTTGTATAAACGTAATCAAAAATGATTATACATCGTAAGCTTGAGGAAACGGTTATAGGTAAAATCGGAACCTATAAGGTAATCTTGATTTTAGGTACAAGGCGGGTAGGTAAAACCTATCTCATCAACCGAGTGAGTGAAAGGATTACCGGAAAAAAAATGTTGCTGAACGCAGAGGATTTTGACGTTCAGGAGGTACTCAAAAAGCGTACAGTTGCCAATTATCAGCGATTAATTAATGATACCACGTTGCTTATAATTGATGAGGCACAGGCCATTCCGGAAATTGGTTCTATTTTGAAATTGATGATTGATAGTCACCCCCATTTAACTATTCTAGCAACAGGTTCTTCCTCATTAGACCTGGTAAATGCTTCAGGAGAACCTTTAACAGGCAGGAGCTACTCATATAATTTATATCCCGTTGCTCAATTAGAATTAGGAAATAATCCTTTACAGGCGCAAGCTGATATAGACGAAAGATTGATTATAGGTAGTTATCCTGAAATTTTTCAGATAAATACCTGGATAGAGAAGGAACAATATCTGAGAGAATTGATAAACTCGTATTTATTGAAAGATATTTTATCGTATGCTGGTATCAGACAATCGCATAAGTTGATGGATTTGCTGCGGTTGATAGCGTATCAAATCGGTTCTGAGGTTTCTTACAATGAAATTTCCAATCAACTTGGTATCAATAAAGTTACGGTTGAAAATTATCTTGATCTTTTGCAAAAAGTTTTTATTCTATTTAAGCTACCATCCTATAGCACCAATCACCGAAAGGAAATCTCAAAAGGTGTAAAATGGTATTTTTATGATAATGGAATTAGAAATGCAGTAATCAATGATTTTCGGCCAATTTCATTAAGGAATGATATGGGTATGCTATGGGAAAACTATATTATCTCCGAGAGAATCAAATTTAATGCCTACAATCAAGCAGGAAGTCAATTGTATTTCTGGCGGAATTATTTACAGAGAGAAATTGATTTGATTGAAGTGAAGGATAGTCGTATCCATGCATATGAAATAAAATATGGCAAAGATAGAAAAGTGAAAATTCCTTTGGCATTCAAAACAGCCTATCCGGATGCGGATTTCTACAAAATTGATTCAGATAATTATTTAGATTTTATAATGTAAGTTTTGTTTGAAGTGGATTGGTTTGAAAACTTACTATTTTAATTACTGATCAAGAATTAAAATAGTAACTGGGATGCTGGCAAAAAAAAGAATTCTTGATAAAATTGATTACCGTGAGATATTAAATAGCAGAGAGATAGTTAACTAGTGTTTTTCTCCCACTATACATTTTTCTTTAATCTCATGAAAATCATCATGTGCCTTGGTAATCAACGAGGTTAATTCTTTATCAGACTTTTTAGCCTTAACTGCTGCTTCAACAGCTTCGCAACTGGCTACCAATTTTTTTAAGATAGGTTTTGCAATGGCTGCATCATATCCTTTTGGAACTGGGGCAGATTCCCAGGCCTTGGCTTTACTAGTTAAATTAGCTGCATTTTCTTTAGTAGGATTTAAATTTCCTTCTTCGGCTGGGTGAAATGTTTTACTCATTACTGAATGAAATTCTTCCATTTGTTTCCATTCTGTTTGTTGTGCAATGCCTGATAGAGATAAAAAAACAGTCAGGATAAATAAAGTTACTTGCTTCATAATGTTTCACGTTTTATTATACAAAGTTAATTATATTCAATAATATGTTTTTAAAAGTTTTTCTTAGTAGGTGTTATTTCCCCAACTCATTTGTAATCGCTGAATCATACACCTTAATTCCCGGCTCACTTTTTTGAGCAGTTCGCAACATTGCGCGGGCAATATGTTCGGCCTGGATAGGGGCATATTTTTTAAGCGGGCCAATAAACAGCGGAGACAATATTGAGAATATCGCCAACCCAATTCTTTCACCAGGCCGAGATTCTTTGCGAGGCCCGGCAATAAAGGAGGGGCGGAAAATGTGCAGGCTTTTATAACCAATCGATTGCAAGGCATTTTCTAACTCGCCTTTTACCCGGCTGTAAAAGATAGATGATTTCGCATCAGCCCCCATAGCAGATACCAGCAGAAATTGTTGCGAGCCTCCCCGAAATTGTAATTGAGCCAGTTGCAGCGGATAGTTATAATCCACCCGCCGAAAAGCTTCCTGCGACCCGGCTTTTTTAATGGTAGTACCCAAACAGCAAAATACATCCTCCGCAGCTACCGGTTCTTGCAGGGTTTCCCAATCCACCACTATTTCCTTCAATTTGGGATGGGTAAGTCCTGAACTTTTTCTAACATAGGCAATTATGGTACTGTATTCAGGTGACTCCAGTAAGAGATTCAGCAGATAGCCACCAGTTAATCCGGATGCGCCTGCAATAAGGGCTGTTTTATTCATGCGGGAGTTATTTTCTCAAAGGTAGGTTGAATTCTATTTAGTAATTTTGAAGGGTATGCCAGATATACCTTTGCATAATCCCGAAGCCAGTAATAACCCTGTAGAGCAGGAGTTTGAGAATGCCATTCGGCCCCGTGAAATAGATGATTTTTCTGGGCAGCCCCAGTTGGTAGAAAACCTGATTATTTTTATTAAGGCCGCCAAATTACGTGGCGAAGCGCTTGATCATGTGTTGTTTCATGGTCCACCCGGATTGGGTAAAACCACCCTGAGCCGTATTGTGGCCAATGAGCTGGGCGTAAATATTCGGGAAACTTCCGGACCGGTTATTGAGAAGCCCGGAGACCTTGCCGGTTTATTAACCAACCTGCAGCCCAATGATGTGTTGTTTATTGATGAAATTCATCGGTTGAGTACCGTGGTAGAAGAATACCTGTATGCAGCCATGGAAGATTTTCGAATTGATATCATGATTGATTCGGGCCCCAATGCACGCAGCATTCAAATCAACCTTAATCCTTTTACCTTGGTAGGGGCTACCACACGCAGTGGTTTGTTAACCGCCCCTTTGTTATCGCGATTTGGCATTAAGTCGCGACTCGAATATTACCAGGCACCCGTATTGCAGCAAATCATTCACCGAAGTGCAGCTATTTTACAGGTAAGTATTTCTTCAGATGCTGCCGGAGAAATCGCCCGCCGAAGCAGGGGAACGCCCCGGATAGCTAATAGTCTGCTTCGCAGAGTTCGAGATTTTGCACAGGTTTTGAATGATGGAACCATTGATTTAGGTATTACCCAACATGCCCTCAAAGCCCTGCATGTAGATGAGCACGGCCTGGATGAAATGGATAACCGGATACTCGCGGCCATCATTGATAAGTTCAAGGGAGGCCCCGTAGGCATTACCACCATTGCAACAGCAGTAGGGGAAGAATCGGGAACCCTGGAAGAAGTGTACGAACCTTTTTTAATTCAGGAAGGATTTCTGCAACGCACACCCCGAGGAAGAGAAGCTACTGCCAAAGCTTATCAACACCTGGGTAGGCAAGATAATCGGGGAGGGGTACAACCCGATTTATTTAATCTTTAATAATACCGCATCCGTTAGGGAGCTACCAGTCGGAAACCGTTACCGTGAATATTCACGATTTCGATATTGGTATCTTCTTTCAGGTACTTGCGTAATTTGGCAATATACACATCCATACTGCGGCCATTGAAATAGGTATCGCTGCCCCAGATTTTTTTCAGCGCTCTTTCTCTGGGTAATAAGTCGTTCTTATGTTCGGCGAGCATCTTCAATAAGTCATTCTCTTTGGGAGATAATGTGATTTTTTGTTCGCCATGTTTCAATTCGCGCAGCTTTGGATTGAAATGATAACTACCCAAATCGAATTCGATATTATCATTCACGCGGTTTTCTTCTTCGTTTCTTTTTAAGATAGCACGGATTTTCAGCAGCAATACTTCACTATCGAAAGGTTTGGTGATGTAGTCATCCGCCCCCAATTTATAGCCCTGAATAATATCTTCCTTCATGGTTTTGGCACTTAGAAAAAACAAGGGTATATCGGGATCCACGTCGCGAATTTCTTCGGCCAGGGTAAATCCATCCATATTGGGCATCATTACGTCTAATAAACACAAATCGTATTTTTCCCGTTGAAAAGCTGCCAACCCTAACCGGCCATCTCGCTCCAAAGTAACATCAAAATCATTCAGCTCAAGGTAGGTCTTCAGAACCATGCCGAGGTTGGTGTCATCTTCACAAAGGAGGATCTTAGTTTTTTTAGCTTCCATAGAAAAGTTATTTAACGTGAAATAAAGATAAAACAATGCCAAATTGAGCAGTTGCACTGCAATCTTTTGTTAAAACAGACAAATTTGGTGCCAGAAACCCCCATTATAAGCCGTACTGGCTTGGTTTTCAATAGATGAAGCACGGAGTGGCATTGTGGAGGCCCAAGAAAATAGGTACTTTTACATCGAAAAACTGCTGGAATGTTGCTCACTTCTTCTAATAAATTTAAAAAATTACTGGTAATTGGCGACCGGGTGTTGATTCGTCCTTCCCGCCCCGATGAAAAAACTTCCAGTGGTTTATATCTTCCACCGGGTGTGCAGGAAAAGGAAAAGGTGCAGCATGGCAAAATCATCAAAACTGGTCCGGGTTATGCCATTCCCATGCCCATAGAAGATGAACCTTGGAAGTCGGAGGATGAGGGTGTGAAATATGTTCCTTTGCAGGCAAAGGAAGGTGACTTGGCCATTTTTTTGGTAAGTGGTGCCACTGAAGTGATGTATGAGGGGGAAAAATATTTTATCGTCCCGCAAGGGGCCATCTTGCTGCTGGAGCGGGAAGAAGAATTATAAGTTTATCAGCTTACTTATTTTTTGCGAAACTCATTTTCGTCGTTTCTCAGAATTGTTTGTTCCTGTTGTAAAAATGAAATAACCTCCTGCACGTGGGCCTGTTCTTCTGCGGGAAAGGATTGCACAATTTCAACGAACATCTTTGGTTGCTCAAGTAGCTGAAGAATTTTTTCAGCTATCCGTGCAAATTTTTTTGGGGTTAGGGGTGATTGTTGTTTTCGAATACACACATCGCAAACCCCGCAATCTACTGAGGAAGTTTCTCCAAAATACTGCAACAGATAACGACTTCTACATATCGTTTTATTTTCTATATAACCTACCATGGCTTTCATGCGAACCATCCAAGCTTTTTTTCTGGCATGATACTGATCTAAATTGATGTGTAAAAAATCGGCAGTGGCGCGATTAAGCAGGTAATGAATTTGGGGACTGTCTTTCGCCGGCATATAATCTAAAATGCCGAATGACTGTAATTGTTTCAGCTGTTGTTTAATCTCCTCCGGGGTTGCCCTGCATATTCGGGCCAGTTGTGTTTCGTAAACTGAAACCCGAAAATCCAGCACACCCGGATAGGTGCGCAACAATGCTTGCACCAGGTTTGCCGAATCGGGATAGCCTTCTTCATAGGCTCGCAATTGGGCAGTGTCGCAGGTAAACTGTGCCTGTGCCGGTAAAAAAACCGAGCTGCTGAACCGAAGATGGCCTTCTTGTTCTAGTAGTTGCAGGGTATTAACTACCAGTAAAACATCGTGTTTAAATCGACTGGCAAAAACTGATAAATCAAAATCGTGGTAACTGCCTTCACCACTGCCAGCGGGAACTTGTAAAAAGGCAGCGAGATCTTGATAGATTTTTTTTATCGTTTCAATGGGTGGAAATCTTTGAGTCGCAAGCCCAAGCAGGTTATTGATTTGTGAAGGTGTTACCAATAAAATCGCTTCTGCAGGCTGTTCATCTCTTCCGGCTCTTCCGGCTTCTTG